>Ga0315288_10000025_pt1 | contig 178554 bp, 180 predicted proteins | sample YL17G11_20_MG_FD_203454 | JGI IMG/M metagenome (GOLD analysis project Ga0315288, IMG submission 203454) | Sediment microbial communities from Yellowstone Lake, YNP, Wyoming, USA - YL17G11_20 | ecosystem: Environmental > Aquatic > Freshwater > Lake > Sediment | place: USA: Wyoming | collected... | reverse complement strand
AGTCCTTGATCTTAAGGGCAAAGAAGTCAAAGAAATTCCTTTAAGAAAAGAGATTTTTAATAGTCCGGTTAATGAACGATTAATGGCTCAGTATGTTCGGGTTTATTTAGCCAATCAAAGACAGGGGACAGCTTCGACCAAAATGAGAGGTGAAGTAGCTGGTTCAACCAGAAAGATTTATCGTCAAAAAGGGACAGGTAAAGCTCGTCATGGCGATATTAGAGCCCCGATTTTTGTTGGTGGAGGAGTGACCTTTGGTCCTAAGCCAAGAGATTATTCCTTAAAGATGAATAAAAAACAACAAAGAAAAGCCCTTTTTGATTCATTAACCTTAAAATATAAAAATAATCAGATTGAAGGATTGGAAGATGGTTTCTTAAAAATTGAACCTAAGACTAAAGCCTTGTATTTATTTTTAAAACAAACCAATAATAATAAAAAGAAGATTCTCTTGATTTTACCGAAAATTGAAAAAAACAATTTAATTCTAGCATCAAGGAACATTCCTAACTTAGCTGTAGTAGGAGCCGATTCGATTAATGCATACAATGTTTTAAATTCAGAAAAGATTTTTTTTGTAGAAAAAGCCCTTGAAGTTTTTGTTAACCATTTTTTTAAGAAAAATGAAGATTAATGAAGTGATTTTAAAGCCGGTATTAACAGAGAAAGCCACGAGCAATGTCAAGAACAATGTCTATACCTTTATTGTCAATATTGACGCCAACAAGTATCAAATAAAAGAAGCGGTCGAAAAACTTTATAAAGTTAAAACAGGCGTCGTAAAGGTAATCACTAGAAAAGGAAAAATTAAAAAAGCCGGACCTCGGCTAACCAAAAAGAGACTACCCGACCAAAAGATTGCCCTTGTTAAGTTAAAAGAAGGGAAGATCGATTTGTTTCCACAAGCATAAATCTATGAAAAAAAATAATTTATCAAACACCAAGCCAGAAAAAAAACTGATCCAAATTCTAAAGAAACATTCTGGTCGTGATAATAAAGGAACAGTTAGTGTTCGCCATCAAGGAGGTCGTCAGAAAAGATATTACCGACAGATAGATTTTAAAAGAGATAAAAGAGATGTTGAAGGTAATGTTATTGGAATAGAGTATGATCCAAATCGCAACACCGAAATAGCCCTAATTGAGTATAAAGATGGAGAAAAAAGATATGTTATTCACCCAAAAGACTTGAAAATCGGCGCTAAGATTATTGCGGGTGACAATGTTGATATAAAACTTGGTAATGCTTTACCTTTGAAAAACATTCCCTTGGGAATTGAAATTCACAATATCGAACTTTATCCTGGACAAGGTGGTCAGATGATCAGGGGAGCGGGTACTTTTGCCACTATTGTTGCCAAAGAAGATAAATATGCCCATATTAAACTACCATCAGGAGCGGTTCGTAAAATCTTTGTCGATTGTTATGCAACCATCGGTCAGATTGGTAATGTTGAGTTTAAAGATGAAATTATTGGTAAAGCTGGAAGAAAGATCTTGATGGGTATTCGTCCGACAGTAAGAGGTGTAGCCCAAAACCCAAGAAGTCATCCTCATGGAGGTGGAGAAGGAAAGTCTGGTGAAGGTATGCATCCGAAGACGCAATGGGGTAAATCAGCCAGGGGGACAAGAACTCGTAATAAAGACAAATGGACAAATAAATTTATTATTCAAAGGAGAAAATAATTATGGAATCAAAAACCTATATCAAAAACATAAAGATTTCGCCAAAAAAATTAAGGTTTTTATTGCCGGCTATTAAAAAACTGACTCCGGTTCAGGCGCTTAATAATCTTATGTATACGCCTAAAAAAGCCGCCCGGTTTTTTTACACAGCCATTAAATCAGCGGTAAATAACGCTAAAAATACTTTAAAAACTAATGAAGATCTGTTAAAATTCAAACTTTTGACCGTTGAGGAAGGACAAAAACTAAAAAGATTTAAACCAGGGGGAAGAGGAACAGCTAAAATTATTTTAAGAAGATTTTCACACATTAAAATTATTCTTGAAGCGCCTACTTTGCTAAAAAAACCGGGTGAGAAAAAAATTATGCCGAGTAAAATTAAACCTGAAATTAAAGAAATAAAAGTTAACAAACCAAAAAATGGGACAAAAAGCTAATCCAAAAGCAGCTCGTTTAGGAATTGTTTATAACTGGAATTCTCGTTGGTTTTTTTCCAACAAGAAGCTATTCCGTCAGAGTTTAATTTCAGATTTAAAACTGAGAAAATTTCTAATGGACAAGCTAAGTTATACTGGTGTAACACAGATTGATATAGAAAGAGCGATTAATAAAATCAGCTTAATTATCTATTCGGTTAAGCCCGGTATGATTATCGGTCGAGGCGGAAAAGGATTAGAAGAGTTAAAAAAGACCGTTCTCCAGTTATTAAAGATCAGTAGTAAAAATAAAGAAATTAAAGTTGACCTAAAAATTGAGCCGGTAAAGAAACCTTACCTAAATGCTTATTACGTCGCCCAAAACATTTCTGAAAAATTAGTTCGTGGTTTTTCTCATCGATCAGTGGTTCACAATTCTATGAGTCGAGTGATTGAGGCCGGAGGAAAAGGTATAAAAATCCAACTAGGAGGTAGAATTGGTGGCTCAGAAATTTCCCGGAGAGAAAAATATTTTGAAGGCACTGTTCCCACCTCAACTTTACGGGAAGATGTTGACTTTGCTCGCTATCCCGCTTTGACAAAATCAGGTTACATTGGAGTAAAAGTTTGGATCTGTAAATAAATATGTTAGCCCCAAAAAGACAAAAACATCGAAAACAGTTTAGAGGCATATGGAGACGGATAGCTGTCAAAGGTGACCATTTGAATTTTGGTAGTTACGGAATAAAATCTTTTGACAAAGGTTGGATAAAAGATAGGGAAATAGAAGCTTGTCGAGTCATTTTAGCTAGAGCAACTAGAAAGATGGGTAAATTTTGGATCAGAATTTTTCCTGATAAACCATATACAAAAAAACCACCAGAGGTAACCATGGGTTCTGGGAAAGGTGATGTGGCTTATTTTGTCGCCTCAGTTGTTCCAGGAAGAGTTTTATTCGAAATTGACGGTTTATCAAGAGAAGAATCAGCCAGGGTGATGAAGCATTTAGGTTCAAAACTATGTGTTAGAACCAAGTTTATTTCAAAAGAAATATAAAATATGAAAAAAATTATTTCAGAATTAAAAGAAAAAAGTTATAAAGAACTGGAAAAAGATAAGCAAAATCTATATCAGGAGATTGCTAAATATCAGGTCGAAAGAAAGATAAATATGCAAAAAGACACTAATGTTTTAGCCAAGAAAAAAAAGAGATTGGCTTTAATGTTAACTTTATTAACGGAAAAAAAAGAGTTAGAAAGTTTAAAAAAGGCAAAATAAGTTATTAAGCAAATAAATCTATGGCTAAAATTTTTACCGGAAAAGTTATTTCAGCAAAAACACCCAAAACTGCCACAGTCCTAGTGGAGAGGAAATTTAGGCATCCTTTGTATAAAAAAGTTATTATTCAACACAAAAAATTCAAAGTTCATTACGAAGATATGAAGATTAAGCAAGACGACCTGGTAAAAATCAGAGAAACCAGACCAATATCAAAAGATAAACATTTTGTTATTATTTCCAAACAGGAAAATAAATAATTATGTTGCAATTGAGAAGTGTGTTAAATGTAGCTGATAATACCGGAGCCAAAAAAGCTTATATGATTGGCATGGGAAAGAAAGGTAATCGTCATTATGCGTATGTTGGCGAAGTAATTAATGTAGTTGTTAAAAAAGCGATTCCTTTTGGACAGGTGAAAAAAAGTGAAATTTTGCAAGCGGTTATTGTCAGGACAAGAAAAGAAAAAAGGCGTAAAGACGGTAGCTACATCAGATTTGATGATAACGCCTGTGTTATTTTAGCCAGTAAAGAGGTAAAGGATCCAAAAGGAACACGTGTTTTTGGGCCAATCGCCAAAGAAGTTAAAGACGCTGGTTTTTCTAAAATTGTCAGTTTGGCTGAAGCAATATATTAATATGAAAATCAAAAAAAACGACAAAGTAAAAATTATTTCTGGAAAGGATAAGGGACGAGAAGGAGTGGTGGAACGGGTTTATTCAAAAACCGGTCGTGTTTTAATTCCTGGAATAAATATTTATAAAAAACATATTAAGAAAAATGAAAAAATGCCTCAGGGAGGTAAAGTTGAGTTGCCGAGGCCGATTAGTATTTCCAAACTAATGCTCGTTTGTCCAAAATGTGGCAAGCCAACTAGAGTTAGTTTTCAGATTGATAAAAATAAAAAGTTACGAGTTTGCAAAAAGTGTCAGAGCAAAATATAAATCGTATGAGTTTTAAAGATTATTACAATCAGGAGATTAGAAAAAAGTTGATGGAGAAGCTGAAGATAAAAAATATTATGGCTTTGCCTAAAGTTACTAAAGTGGTGATTAATGTTGGGGCTGGAGAAGCGGTTGACAGTAAGGGGGTCTTGGAAAAGATTCAAGAACAATTAGGCTTAATCGCCGGTCAAAAACCGGTTATTACTAAGGCTAGAAAATCAATCTCTGCCTTTAAAATAAGACAAGGATTACCTATTGGTGTTAAAGTAACTTTAAGAAATGAAAAAATGTATTCTTTTTTGGAGAAATTAATTAAGATTGTTATTCCTCGTATAAGAGATTTTCGAGGAATTGACGATAAAAATCTTGATCAGAATGGTAATCTTAATTTAGGTTTTCCTGAACAGACAATTTTTCCGGAAATTGACTTTGACAAAATCGATCGCTCAAGAGGTTTGGAAGTAACTTTAGTTACCAATGCCAAAAACAAAGAAAAAGGGAAAAAATTATTTGAATTATTAGGAGTGCCTTTTAAAAAATAATAATCTATGGCTAAAACGTCGGATAGAGTTAAATTTCTAAAGAAACAAAAGTATCAGATTAGATATCGTAATCGTTGTGCGTTTTGTGGACGAGCCAGGTCTTATATCAGAAGATTTGGCATGTGTCGCCTATGTTTTAGAGAAAAAGCATTACAAGGAGAGATTCCTGGAGTTAGAAAAATTTCTTGGTAATATTATGAGCCGATCAATAAAAAAGGGTCCATACATCGATCCAAAACTAATGAAAAAGGTTATGAAACAGAAAAATGGCAGTGATCGGTCAGGCATTAAAACCTGGTCACGCGATTGTCAGATTGCGCCGGAATTTGTCGGCCATAAACTAGCGGTTCACAACGGGAAAAAGTTTATTGAAATCTTTGTTACCGAAGCAATGATTGGTCATCGATTGGGTGAATTTTCACCAACAAGAACTTTTAGAAGTCATGGTAAGGTTACCAAAAAAGTTGTTGAAGCGACATAATTTTATGAAAAACTCATTTATCGATTTAATTATCAGAATTAAAAACGGATACATGTCTCATAAAGAGATAATTATTTCACCCTATTCTAAGTTTAGGGTGGAAATTTTAAAGAAGTTAAAAAAATTAGGTTTTATTAAGGACTTTAAGTTTAGTGGAGAGAAGATTCAGGTGATTGACATTGAACTTCTCTATCAAGATGAAGAACCAGCGATAATAGGAGTCGAAATTTTTTCTAGACCAGGACAAAGACAGTATGTTTCTTATAAAGATTTAAGACCGGTTTTGAACGGATTTGGTTATTCAATCTTATCAACACCAAAAGGAGTTTTAACCAATAAAGAAGCTCGACAGCAAAAAACAGGCGGAGAGTTATTATTTAGTCTGTGGTAATCATATGTCAAAAATAGGTGAAAAAGCCATTGAAGTCCCTACAACAGTAACCTTGACGATTAATAAATCAACGGTTACCGTTAAAGGAAAAGAAGGCGAATTAATAATTAATTTGCCGGCAGAATTGAGCATTGTCAAAAAACAGAACCAATTGACTTTAAAAAGAGTCAATGAGAATAAAAAAGTTAAAAGTTGGCATGGTCTATTTAGACAGTTGATTGCTAATGCCGTTACCGGGGTTGATAAGCCATGGGTCAAAAGACTGGAAGTATCTGGAACAGGTTATAATGTTAAGTTCCAAGGAGAAGATCTCATTTTTAAGCTTGGTTATAGTCATCCGGTAGTTTTTAAGAAGGTTCCGGGGGTTAAATTAGCAGTCGAAGGGAATAATAAAGTGATTGTCTCCGGTCCGGATAAACAGCAGGTTGGTGAAATTGCTTATCAGATTAAGATACTGAAAAAACCTGATGCCTATAAAGGTAAGGGTATTAAATATGAAGGTGAAAAATTAAGAATTAAGCCGGGGAAAAAGGCTAAAGGAGCAGAGGGGGAAGCGGCTGCTGCTTAATAAATCTTATGAGAAAAGTTAATCTAGTCAACAAAAAACTGAGAATGAAAAGAAGAATTAGATCTAAGATCAATGGATCAAAAGATCGCCCAAGGATCAGCGTTTTTAGATCTAATAAAAATATTTATATTCAGGCGATCGATGATCAGGAGAAAAGAACCATCTTGACTTTTTCGTCTTTACATCTTAAAAAAGATAAAAATCAGGCCAAGGTTAAAAAAACCGACACTGCTAAACTGGTTGGTTTGAAAGCAGCGGAACTGCTTAAGGCCAAGGGTCTTACAAAGGTTGTTTTTGACCGTAACTATTATCTTTATCATGGAAGAGTTAAAGCGATCGCTGATGGTTTACGAGAAGGAGGAATTATCATATAAATAAATCTATGGAAAACAATAAATATCCAAAAACAAACGATCAAAGAAGATTTAGACAAAACCCAAGATTTCAGTCACCAGAAGATAAGAAATATGAAGAAAAAGTTGTCTTAATAAGAAGGGTCTCAAAAAAAATTACCGGGGGCAATTATGTGACATTTTCTGCCCTGGTGGTTGTCGGTGACAAAAAAGGCCAGGTTGGTATAGGATTAGGGAGAGGTCGTGAGGTTCCTCCGGCAATTCAAAAAGCGATTAACTATGCTAAAAAACACTTTATCAAAGTACCGATTCGCAACAATACAATACTTCACCAGGTAAATATCAAATATAAAGCCGCCAGAATTTTGTTAAAACCAGCTCCAGAAGGAACCGGTCTCAAAGTTGGCAGCGTGGTAAGAATAATTTTAAACTTGGCCGGTGTTAACAACGCTTCCGGTAAGATTTACGGTTCAAGAAATCAAGTGGTTAATTCTTACGCGGTTATGGAAGCGTTAAAAATGTTTAAAAGATTGTCCAATACTAATCATGAATAACTTTTTATCTAATTTACCAACTTTAGCGGCTAGAAAAAAAAAGAGACTGGGACGTGGTTTGGGTAGTGGTAAATCAAAAGCCGGACGAGGTATCACCAGGCACCAAAAAGGAAGAGAAGGAATCCCTTTGCACTTTGAAGGTGGTCAAACCCGCTTTGTCAAAAGATTTCCTTTACTGAGAGGAAAAGGAATTAATAAACCATTCAAGAAAAAGCCTTTAATTATTGATTTTTCAGTTTTAAACCAATTTAAAGATGGTGAAACAGTCACGGTTGATTCTTTAATTGAAAAAGAATTAGTTGACAAAAAAGCTAAGGTTTTTGGTGTTAAACTTTTAAATAGAGGAAAATTAGAAAAAAAATTAATTATAAAAATTCCCAGCTCTCGGACTAGTAAAAAAATAGTTGAGAAAATGGGGAACTTGGTGGTGTCATGAAAGAAATTATAGAAAAGGCAAAACTTCTTTTTCGGGATCCTCAATTAAAAGCGAAATTAATTTTTACTTTATTTATTTTTTTAGCTTTTCGATTTTTTGCCTTTCTTCCAGTTCCAGCGATTGATTTAGCCAGACTAAGAGTTTTGTTTTCCCAGAATCAATTTTTGTCATTGCTTGATATTTTTTCCGGAGGAACATTGATTAATTTTTCTGTTATGGCACTTGGTCTTAATCCGTATATCAATGCATCAATTATTTTACAGCTTTTACAAGTAATTTTTCCCAATCTTGAACAACTGGCTAAAGAAGGTGAGTATGGTCGGTATAAGCTTAATCAATACACCAGATTTTTAACGGTACCCCTAACTGTTGTTCAGACAATTGGAATTTATGCCTTATTAAAAAATCAAAAGATTATCGGTTTTTTAACACCGCTTCAATTTATATCTTTTGTTTTTACATTAGCGGCCGGGACTTTTATTTTAGTTTGGTTTGGTGAATTAATCTCGGAATACGGTTTGGGTAATGGTATCTCGTTATTAATCTTTGCCGGTATTGTCGGCCGGCTACCAATAACCATCGGCAGGACGGCCGCGGTGATTAATTCTGAACTAATTTTCAATGTGATTATTTTCTTAGTTTTGTCGGTTTTCGTAATTACGGCAATTGTTTTTATTAATGAAGCGGTAAGGAGAATTCCGGTTTATTATGCCAAAAGAATTAAAGGTAATCGTGTCTATCAGGGAGCGACCAATTATTTGCCTTTAAAATTAAATCAGGCCGGAGTAATTCCAATCATCTTCGCGGTTTCTTTTGTCCTGGCGCCGCAGTTAATCGGTAATTTTTTTGCCTACAATAAAAATAAGGTGATTGTCGGAGTAGCTCAGTTTTTAATTAAGCTATTTTCTCCATCAGGCTTTTTCTATAATTTCTTCTATTTTATTTTGGTGATGGGATTTACTTACTTTTACACAATTATTGTCTTTAATCCTCAAAAAATATCGGAAGAAATTCAAAAATATGGTGGTTTTATTCCGGGGATTCGGCCAGGAGTAGCCACAAAAGAATATCTTGAAAAGATCCTTTATCGAATTACTACAGTAGGGGCAATCTTTTTAGGACTGGTGGCAATTTTGCCGGCGATTGTTTCCAAAGTAACCGGAATTTCTAGTCTGGTGATCGGCGGAACCGGGATTTTAATTGTTGTTTCGGTTATCTTGGAAACGTTTAAAATGATTGAAGCACAGTTGGTTATGAAAAGTTATGACCGTTTTAAAAGTTAAGCTTAAATACTATGGCTAAAAAAGGCTCTCGAGTTTTAATAGGATTAACCTGCAGTGTTTGCGGTAATCAAAATTATGTGACAGAAAAAAATAAAATTAATAGCACTGGTAGTCTTAAAATAAAAAAATTTTGTCCTAAGTGTCGAAAGCATACCGACCATAAAGAAAAAAAGAAACTTGATTAATATAAATTTAAATTTAATATGAAAATTGTCTTAATCGGAATTCAAGGAGCGGGAAAATCAACCCAAGGAAACTTGCTTTCTAAACAGCTAAATATTCCTTATTTGTCAACTGGCCATATTTTTAGACAGATTGCCAAAGAAAAAACCCAACTGGGCCGCTATATAAAAGAAACCGTTAATATAGGGGTTCTTATTCCAGACGATAAGGTAATTGAAATTGTTCATAGTTATTTATCAAGACCAGAATACAAACGCGGCTATATTCTTGATGGCTTTCCAAGAACTGTAGAACAGGCAAAAAAATTTATTAATAATGTTGATAAGGTTATCTATTTTGATATCGCTGATAAAGACGCTCTCTGGCGATTGTTATACCGACATGATGAGGGTCGTGGTGATGAAACCTTGCCAGCTTTAAAAAAGAGAATTGAGTCATATAAAAAACTGACTCTTCCGGTAGTTGAATACTATCGTAAACAAAAATTATTAGTGACTATTGACGCTAAACTGTCGATTGAAGAAGTCAATCAAGAAATTCTAAAGAATCTTGGCAAACAATTAATAAAAAGCCAGATAAAGATTTGGGAGAAAAAACAAAAATCAATCATTGCTATTGTTGGTTTACCGGGAGCCGGTAAGACAGCCGCCGCCGAATACTATGCCAAAAAAAATCTGCCAGTTGTTTCTTTTGGAAAAGTCCTTAACGATTATATTAATAAAAACCATCTTGTTCAAAACGAAGAAACCCATAAAAAAATTAGAGAAGAGTTACGGCAAAAATACGGTCAAGAAGCGTTTGCTATTTTAAACGAAAATAAAATTGATGAAGCTTTAAAAAAGAACATAGTTGTTATTATTGATGGTTTGAGATCTTGGGAAGAATATACTTATCTGAAGAGAAAATTCTCAAAAGTTAAGATATATCTTTTAGCAATCTTTGCCGATAAGCATCTAAGGTACAAAAGAGTTTCTGAAAGAAGAACAAGAAATGAGCTTTATGGGGAAGAAAGAGACATGAATGAAATTATTGGTACCAATATGGGGCCAACCTTTGCCTTTGCCGACTTTTTAGTTAAAAATAATTTTTCTATCGATGAGTTTCAAGATAAGTTGGAGGAAGTTTATCGAATAGTCTATTTTTCCTGAAAAATGATTAAACTTAAAAAGCCCGAAGAAGTAGCGTTAATGGTTGAAGGAGGGGCAAAATTAAGACAGGTATACAAACAACTTAAACAGACTGTTAAAGTAGGAATTAGCACTGAAGAGATAGACAGGAAGGCTGAAGAGTTAATTATAAAAGTTGGTGGTCAACCATCCTTTAAAAAGGTTAAAAATTATTATTGGTCGACTTGTTTACCAATCAATGAACAGATTGTCCATACACCACCGTCAAAAAGAACTTTAAAAAATGGGGATGTGTTAACGATTGACATCGGGATGTTTTATGAAGGTTTTCATACTGACTATGCCGATACTTTTGTGGTTGGGCAAACCTATCCCAAAACAGATCGTTTTCTTGAAGTTGGTAAACAAACCTTGGTTAAAGCAATAGAAGTGGTTAGGGCAGGTAAGCGAATCGGAAACATTTCTCAAGTAGTTGAACAAGAAATCGACAAAGCGGGCTACTTTGTAATCAAAGATTTAACGGGTCATGGAGTCGGTCGGGATTTGCACGAAGACCCTTATATTTTTGGTTTTTTAGATCGGCCTATACAAAAAACCGCTCTGATTAAACCAGGAATGACATTAGCGATTGAAATTATCTATTCACAAGGGACGGAAAAAATGAAGTTTGAGAAGTCTAACGAATGGTCAATTATTACGGCTGATAGAAGTCTATCTGCCTGTTTTGAACATACGGTTGCGGTCACAGATAAAAAAGCTTTAATTTTAACCTGAAATTGTGGTAAAATGTACCTTTTATGAAAGATAATGTCATTGTGGTGGAGGGAACGGTTACCGAGAATCTTCCCAACACCTTGTTTCGGGTTAAATTGGACAATTCGGAAAGAGTCATTTTGTGTTATTTGTCAGGGAAGATGAGAAAACATTATATTAAAATTTTGCCAGGAGATAATGTCAGGATTGAGTTAACACCTTATGATTTAAATAGAGGCAGAATTGTTTATAGAAAATAAATATGCACACAAGATCATCAGTAAAAAAAATATGCCCAAAGTGTCAGTTAGTTAAGCGAAAAGGGCGGTTATATATTACCTGTTCTAATCCAAAACACAAACAGAAACAAGGATAATCTTATGGCAAGAATTTTAGGAATAATTTTACCAGACGACAAAAGAATTGAATATGCCCTAACTTTATTTTATGGAGTCGGTTGGCATACGGCCGGAAAAGTTTTAGCCCAAGTGAAAGTTGATAAGAATAAAAAGGTCAAAGATATTACTGAAGAAGAATGGAAAAAGATTAGGGCAGTTTTAGACAAAGAGTATAAAGTCGAAGGAGACCTTAGAGAAGAAATTAGCGAAAACATTAAACGTTTAAAAGATATAGGTTGTTATCGAGGAGTTAGACATATTAAAAATTTGCCGGTTAGAGGACAGCGAACTCGATCAAATGCCAGAACTAAAAGGGGTAAGAGAAAGACCGTTGGTGCTCTAAAGAAAGAAGCCTGGGCCAAGATTGAACAAGGCAAAGTTGGTCAGGAAGTAACCGCGGCTAAAGCAGCCATACCAGCAGCTAAAAAATAATTATTGAACTATGATAAAAAAGAAACAACGAAGAATTGTTGAAAGAGGAAAAATCTATATTACCGCCACTTTTAACAACACTTTGATTACTGTTACAAGCGAAAAAGGAGAACCTATTGTTGTTGGTTCAACCGGCATGCATGGATTTTCAGGAACGAGAAAATCAACTCCACATGCCGCCTCAATTACTACGGAGGCGGTTATAAGAAAAGCGGTTATTGATCATGGACTAATTGAAGCCGATATTTTCGTCAAAGGAATTGGTCCGGGTAGAGAGGCTTCTTTAAGGGTAATTAAAGAATCAAGTGTGGAAATTGATCGCATTATTGACGTTACACCCATTCCTCACAATGGTGTTAGACCGCCAAAAGTGAGACGAGTATAATTTTTATTTTTATATGAGACATATTGGACCAAGAAACAGAATTGCTCGTCGACAAGGAGTTGATCTAGGTTTGAAAACCGTGGGGACAAAATCCCACAGCAGACTTTTACGCAAACTTAATGTTCCTCCGGGCCAGCATGGTATCAGAACCAGAAAAAAAATTTCTGAGTATGGTTTTCAGCTGAAAGAAAAACAAAAACTACGTTTTATTTTCGGCGTTACGGATGGCCAACTAAAGAAATATTTTAATATCGCAATTACAAAACCAGGCAACACAGCCGACTATTTAACAAAGTTTTTGGAAAAAAGACTGGACAATGTTGTTTTTCGCTTAGGGTTTACCCCCACTAGAGCGGCCGCTCGTCAGTTGGTCACTCATCGACATATTAAGGTTAATGATAAATTGGTTAATATCCCTTCCTATCAAACAAAGATAGGTGATATAATCACTTTTGCCAAAGAAAAATCAATAAAAATACCATATATTGAAAATCAACTGAATAATAAAGACATAATTTTGCCAAAATGGTTAGAAAGACAAGCCATTGTTGGTAAATTAGTGGCCGAACCAACTTCAGACGACATTGCGAAACAAGTTAATTTACGATTAGTAATTGAATTTTATTCCCGTTAATAATTTATAAATTTTTAAATATTATGATAATTCCTAATTTCTATACACAAAAAATTGAAGATAGCTCTACTTACGGCAAGTTTGTCATTGAACCTTTACCGCTTAGTTTTGGCCAAAGCCTTGGTCATGCTTTAAGAAGAACTTTATTATCATCTTTAACTGGGGCGGCTATTACTCAGGTTAAAATTGAGGGAGCCCCGCATTTGTTTGCCGGTATTAAAGGTGTTAAAGAGTCAGTTTTAGAGATTGTTTCCAATCTTAAACTACTGAGATTTAAGTACGAAGGCGAAGGTCCATTTAAAATCAAAATTGAGACTAAAAAAAAAGGAAAAGTTTATGGTAAAGACGTTGAAGGAGAAGTTGAAATTGTTAATAAAGATCTATATATAGGAGAAATCACAGACCAAAAGGGAAAACTAGAGATCGAAGCTTTTGTTGAGGTAGGCTTTGGTTATTTACCAGCCGAGGAACAAGAAAAAAGAGAGTTTGGATTTGTTCCGATTGACGCTTTCTTTTCTCCGGTAAAAAAAGTTACTTTTAAAATGGAAGAAGCCCGAGTGGGAAGGAAGTCAAATTTTGATAGATTAATTCTTGAAGTTTCAACCGATGGTAGTCTTAAACCATCTGAGGCAGTCCGTCAGGCAACGCTTCTGCTCTCAGAACATTTTGGTCATTTAATGTCAGGTCAAGATGTGGCCAAGCCAAAGATTGACCAGGAAAAGGCCGATGAAAAACAAGCCTTAATTGATAAAAAACTTTCAGAAATTATTATTGATGAACTGAACCTTCCTTCAAGAGTTATCAATGCTCTTTTGAGAGAAAATATTGAAACAGTGGCCGATTTAATAAAGGTCGGTCAGGATAAATTGGCCGGAATGAAGGGGGTTGGCAAAAAATCAATCGAGCTAATTGAAGAAGAGTTAAAAAAAATGGAGTTAAGTTTAAGTTAAATCTTTTTTATTGATAAAATGAGACACGGAGTAAAAAAAATAAAATTTAAGTTAGGAGTTGATGCCAAACGAATGATGTTGCGTAAATTGGCTTATAACTATCTAACCAGAGGAAAGATGACAACAACAATTACTAAGGGGAAGATCTTAAAATCTTATCTGGATAAGATTTTGGTTAAAACCTCAGAAAAAACCGAGGCTAATAAAAATTTTTTAATGAAAAAGTTAGCTAATCATAAATTGGTTGATATGCTTTTTAAGACAGTTGGCCCAGTATTAAAAGGAAAGACGGGCGGTTTTACTAGATTAGTTAAGCTTGGAGCAAGAGAATCAGACGGAGTCCAAACAGTCAGAGTAGAGTGGGCATATCCAGTAGTTTTAGAAACTGCTGAGGTTAAAAAGAAAGTTATTAAAAAAGAAGCTGTTAAAACAGAAGTTAAGGAAAAAAAAATTAAACAGGAAAAATAACTATGGTAAATATTACAAAATCAACCAATCCAACTAAAGACAAAGATATTAAGCGCGACTGGCATCTTGTTGATGCCTCAAAAAAAGTTTTGGGTAGATTTGCGACAGAGATTGTTAAGTTTCTTCAAGGAAAACACAAGACTAATTATGCTCCATATCTTGACAATGGAGATTATGTGGTTGTCATTAATGCTAAAAGAGTCCAGATTACAGGCAGAAAAGCTGAAACTAAAATATATTCAAGTTATTCAGGTTATCCGGGCGGCCAAAAGAATATTACCTTTGCCAATCTATTAGAAAAAAATCCAGCTGAAATAATTAAAAGAGCGGTTAGTGGTATGTTGCCAAAAAATAAATTAAGAGATAGACGATTAACCAGACTGTTTATTTATGCTGACGATAAGCACCCATATGAAGAGAAATTCAAAAGGCAAAATTTAATCCCGATTAAATCGGGATTAAAAGTCAAAAATTAATATTTATCTATGGTGAGAAAAACTAAAAATATTCAATTTTATGAAGCGATTGGTCGACGTAAAGAGGCTGTTGCCAGGGTTCGTTTATATTTAGTCACCAATAAAGAAAAGAAGGTCGCTTTGAAACACATTTTAATTGGAAAAGAAGCCCTAACAATAAAACAAGGAGAAACATTTGTTAACAAGAAACCAATGGCTACCTATTTTCCGTCTCTTGTCGATCAAGCCAGATTTTTAGTGCCCTTAAAACTAACCAATAATGAAGATAGGTTTGCCATTTCAATTGTTACTGCCGGTGGAGGTAAAAACGGTCAAATTGAAGCGATTATTCACGGATTGTCTAGAGCGATTGAAAAAGTCGATAAAGATCAATATAGAATTACTCTCAAAAAAGCTGGTTTGCTAACACGCGATCCTCGAGTTAGAGAACGAAGACATGTTGGGACCGGTGGTAAATCAAGACGGCAAAAACAATCACCGAAGCGTTAATTGTTTTTGTTTTTAATGAAAAAACTTTCAATTATTATCGTTTCATATAATACACGTGAGGTTACCGCGAAATGTTTTGAACATATAAAGAAAAACTTTCAAAAATACCCCCTTGATTATGAAGTTGTAGTTGTTGATAATGCTTCAACAGATGGTAGTCAACAACTATTAAAAGAAAAAGCCCAACAGTGGCAAAATTTAAAACCTATTTTAAGCAAAAAAAATCTTGGTTATGGCAAGGGTAATAACCTTGGTGTTGCCAACAGTGAAGGAGAATATGTTCTTTACCTGAATTCTGACGCCTTGATGGGTGAAGTAGATTTTAACGATCTTCTTGCTTTGATGGATAGTCGACCAGAGATTGGGATGATGACCGTTAAAGTAGTTTTACCTAACCATGAAATCGATCCAGCTTCACATCGGGGTTTTCCCAGTGTTTGGAGATCTTTTTGTTATTATGCCAAGCTAGAAAAAATATTCGGTAAATTACCGCTTTTAAACAGGTTGTTTGGTGGTTATCATCTGACACATGAGGATTTAAGGACGATACACGAAATTGACTCACCAACAGGGGCTTTTTTTTTAACAAGAAAAAAAATTCTTGACAAAATAGGCGGTTTTGACAAGGAATTTTTTATGTATGGTGAAGACCTGGATCTTTCCTTCAGAATTAAAGAATTAGGTTACAAAATAATCTATTACCCTCTGTATGAAGTACTTCATTTAAAGTATGTTAGTGGACTAAAAAACAATGATCAAAAAGTTAGGATCAGAACCCAACATCATTTTTATGAGGCAATGAAAATTTTTTATCGGAAGCATTATGAGAAAAAGAATTTATTTCTGGTCAATTGGTTAGTATATTCTTTTATTGATATTAAAAGAAAACTTATAAAATGAAAAAAATTGGTATTGATGCTCGACTTTATTCACAGACAGGGGTTGGTGTTTATATTAGAAATCTTTTAAACTTTTTATTTCAAGAAGACCTAAAGGACCTTAAATTTTATATTTATTTGACTAACAAAGATTATTATAAGGTTAACTTTAAGAATGATCATTTTATAAAAAGGAAAGCCAATTATCACTGGCATACTTTTGGTGAACAGGTTGGTTTTTTGCAAACTATAAACCACGATAAACTCGATCTCATGCACTTTACCTATTTTAGCTACCCGGTTTTTTACCGAAGAAAATTTATTACTACTCTTCATGATCTGACCCCGCTTTTTTTTAAAACCGGCAAATCGTCAACCAAGTCGAGCTTTATCTATAAATTAAAACATTTTTTTTATCGTCTGGTTATCAGTTCGCAAATAAAAAACTCTTCTGCGATTATTACTCCGACAAAATCTGTTAAAGAACAAATAATCGGGTATTATGGCGCTCAGCTCAAAAATAAGATCTTTCCTATTTATGAGGGTATAAATAAGGAATTAATCCTAATCAAAGAGAATCAAAACCTAATAAAACTTTTTACTGACAAATTTTTTATTTATGTTGGTAATTTTTATCCCCATAAAAACGTTGAAAGATTGATTAAGGCTTTTAGCAGAACAAAAAATAAGTATCAGTTAATTTTAATTGGACCGAATGACTATTTTTCTGAACGATTAAAAACCTTGATCAATAACCTCAATATGCAAAAACGAATTAGGTTTTATTTTAATCCAAAAAAAGAAGATCTGGTATTTTTTTACAAAAATGCCCAAGCTTTAATTCATCCGTCATTGTCTGAGGGTTTTGGTTTACCAATTGTTGAGGCAGTTTATTATCAACTGCCAATTATCGCCTCAAACATACCAGTTTTTAAAGAATTACTTGGTAAGTGCTACTTATCGTTTGACCCTTGTAAAGAAACCGACGTTGAGACTAAGATTGCTCAGTTTATACAAGCAAAGGATAACTATACTTATAAAAGAGGAACAATGGAAAAGTTTTCCTTTAAAAAAATGACTAAAGAGATTTTAGCTTTATACAGAATTTATGCCTAACCATTCAAAAATCGCCATTGTTTATGACTGGCTTGATAAATGGGGTGGAGTAGAAAGAGTTCTTCTTGAACTTAAATACTTATTTCCTAAAGCCGACTTTTATACTTCTTATCAAAATTTAGAAAAGGCTGCTTGGGCAAGAAAACTTCAGGCAAAAACTTCTTTTATCCAAAAGTTACCCGACTTCATTAAAAAAAATAGAATTCTTTCTTTACCTTTTTATCCTTATGCTTTTGAGGCCTTTGACTTTTCTGACTATCAATTGGTAATTTCGGTTTCTTCGTCATTTGCTAAGGCAGTGATTACCAAACCGAACACGCTCCACATCTGTTATCTGCTAACGCCCACCCGTTATTTTTGGTTTCAAAAACATCTTTATTTTAAAAATAAAACATTAAATTTTTTTGTTGCTCCTTACTTAAACTCATTAAAAAGGTGGGATTTAGTGGCCTCAAAAAGGCCAGATATTTTGATTTCGATCTCTAACACCGTTGCCAAGAGGACAAATAAATACTACCAAAGAGATTCTCAGGTGATCTATCCACCTTTTGACGAAGATTATTGGAACAAAATAAAATCACAAATCACAAATTCCAAATTACAAATAAATTTAAAATTTAAAATTTCAAATTCAAAATTTTTTTTGGTAGTTTCGAGACTAGAGCCATACAAAAAAGTTGATTTAGTTATTAATGCTTTTAATAAAAAGCCAAATTTAAATTTAATTATCGTTGGTCAGGGTAGTGAGGAAAAAAGACTTAAACAAATGGCCAAAAAAAACATCACCTTTTTGCCGTATCTGTCAGATAGTGAGTTAGGTCAACTTTACGCATCGGCGGAAGCGCTAGTTATGCCTCAGGAAGAGGATTTTGGCTATGTCTCACTTGAGGCCCAATTTTTTGGCTGTCCTGTAATTGCTTATCGAAAAGGTGGCGGCGAGGAAACGGTTATTGAAAACATCACCGGCATATTTTTTAATGACCAAAATCAGGAATCTCTTGTGGTAGCGCTTGAAAGATTTGGTAAGTTGTCCTACAATTTAAAGCAAAGTACTAAAGTTAACGGACCAAAACAGGGACAAAAATTTAACCGAGGTAATTTTGAAAAAAAGTTCCTAGACTTAATTAAAAATTGATTACTTAAAATGAAAGCAATTATTTTTGCCGGTGGCACCGGAACCAGACTTTGGCCATTATCAAGAAAAAAATCTCCCAAACAGTTTGAAAAATTAGTTGGTGATAAATCAACTCTTCAGTTGGCGATTGACAGATTAACACCCAACTTTAAAGAAGAGGATATCTATGTCTCAACTAACATTGCCTATAAAGACATAATTAAGCAGCAGTTGAAGCAAATTCCAGCAAAAAACCTTATTTTTGAACCGGAAAAAAAAGATGTGGCTCCGGCAATGGCCTTAGCAATGGGGATTTTTTATAAGACATATCCAAAACAACCAATCGCTATCTTATGGAGTGATCATTTGGTAAAAAAAGTCGCCCTATTCAAAAAAATACTGCAAGTTTGTGGTGAGTTTATCGAAAAAGAGCCTAATAAAATTATTTTTGTGGCTCATAAACCAAGGTACCCGAGTGCTAATCTTGGGTATATTCATCTAGGAAAAAGAGTTAAGACTGTAAAAAACATTCATTTTCATCAGTTTGAAGGTTTTAAATATAAGCCAGATGAAAAGACTGCCCAAGAGTTTTATCGATCTGGTCAATACGCCTGGAACCTTGGTTATTTTGTCACCACGCCTGCCTTTATTTACAATGCTTTTAAAAGATTTACTCCCAATATTTTTAATAATACAGAAAGAATTCTTTCTTCCTACGGAAAGAAAAATTATGAAACAGTTCTTAAAGATAACTACGGTCGGGTTGAGGGAATAAATTTTGACAATGCCGTTCTTGAAAATTTGGATAAGAAAGATGCTTTGGTGGTGATGGAAGACATTGGCTGGAGTGATATTGGCGCCTGGGAGGCATTGAAGGAAGCCTTAGAAACTCACCAGTATGAAAACATAATCCGAGGTAAAGTTCACACGGAACATGTTCGCGACTCTTTAATCTACAACTATGAAGACAAAAAACTAATTGTGGCGATTGACTTGGATGAAAACATTATCGTTAATACTAATGATGTGGTCTTAATTGCTAAAAAAAATTCCATTTCCAAACTTCAACGCTTAGTTAAGAATTTTGAAGGAACAGAGCACGAGGGCCTAATGTAAAACATAAGTTAATTTTGATACAATATAAAAATGACCGTTAATTTACTTTATTTGATTAAAGGTGAAGATTATCGCAAATACACAAAGAGATTGATTGACATAGTTGGTTCAATAGTTTTGCTTATTCTTTTCTCACCAATTTACCTGATCACCGCCATTATTATAAAAGCAGATTCAGAAGGACCAGTCCTGGCTGATGTTCCGGAAAGAGTCGGTGAAAATGGCAGTCGTTTTAAAATGTATAAATTTCGATCGATGATTGTTAATGCCCATTATCTTCTACGCAATGACCCGCGTTTTAAAAAACTATTTAGGGAGTATCAACAAGGAAGCTATAAACTGAGAAACGATCCTCGGGTTACCAAGGTTGGCCGTTTTATCCGCAAGCATTCAATCGATGAAACCCCTCAATTTTTTAATGTCCTTAAGGGAGAAATGAGTTTGGTCGGGCCGCGAGCCTATTACCCAGACGAACTAAAAGAACAGCAAAAAAAATTTCCTCAGACTCAAAAACTAGTTTCTAAAGTTCTTTCCCTAAAACCAGGAATAACCGGTCTTTGGCAGGTAACCGGAAGATCAGAAATTAATTTTGATAAAAGAATTGCCATTGATGCTTCTTATATTGATGATGTATCATTACTATTAGACTTAAAAATTATTATTAAGACTCCCATTGTCATGCTTACGGGTAGTGGAGCTATTTAAATTATGAAAAAAAAACAAAAAACTATTAGTATCGCTATTTTATTATTAGTAATTCTGGGATATTTTTTTATAGTTCGACCATTTCTAAAAATCAAAACAGCTGCCAATGGAGTTATGGCTGAAGCTAAACAACTCAAAGAGGCTTTTTCTAAAAACGACATTGATCTTTTAAATAATAAGTTAGAAATTTTTGCTGGGAACTATTCTCGGTTGGAAAAGGAAGCGAAATCAGTCTATTGGCTATCGTTTATCCCTTATTTTGCTGATCTGAAAAATGGGGTTGAGGCGGGTGGTTATTTGGTTAAGGCAGGAAAAGAAACAATCAAAACCATTGCTCCATATGCCGACTTGATCGGATTTAAAAAAGGGCAGGCTTCGTTTGTTGAAAGATCTTCTGAGGACAGATTACAGACAGCCATATTAACCCTCGATAAAGTTTTATCCAACATTGATATTATTTCAGAAAACATTAATCAGGCAGAAATAAGAGTGGCCAAGATTAACCCAAATCGTTATCCGGAGAAAATAGGCAAAACCGTTATTCGTTCCAGATTGATAAATATTAAAGAGCAGTTTGTCGGTTTAGCCTCTCTTTTTGTTGATGCCAAGCCATTGGTAAAAAGACTGCCGGAAATCTTTGGGACAAAAAAAGAACAAACCTACCTATTACTTTTTCAAAATGATAAAGAAAGACGGGCCACCGGTGGGTTTTTAACCGCTTATGCTGTTTTTAAGGTCCGAAATGGGAAACTAACGATTGAGAAATCAGACGATATTTATTCATTGGATAACAGCATTTCTCCACATCCTAAAGCGCCTAAAGAAATTTTGACCTATCATAAAGGTGTTTATGAATTTTATATTCGGGATAGTAATTTGTCTCCGGATTTACCCACTTCAGTTGAGATTTTTAATAGCTTGTATAAATTAAGTAGCGCTAAAGTTAACTATGACGGGATTATTATGCTTGATTCAAAAGTATTGGTTGATATGTTAACTATTTTTGGTGACACGGAAGCGGGAGGAGTTCGTTTTTCTTCAAAAATCGACAGTCGATGTGACTGCCCTCAGGTTTTATACCAGCTTTTTGATATGGTTGACCGACCGGTTCCTTATGAACGAACTGATCGCAAGGGAATTTTAGGAGAACTGATGTATGCCCTTTTTTATAAAGCCCTTGGTTTTTCACCGTCAAAATACTGGGGAACCTTGGCTCAACAGATGTTTAAAAACCTACAAGAAAAACATATTCTACTTTATTTCACCGACAAAGATTTACAGACAGCGGCAGAAAAGCTTAATTTCGCCGGTTCGATTAAGAAATATGATGGAGATTATTTACATGTCAATAATGTTAATTTTGCCGGTGCCAAAGCTAACTTATTTGTTTCAGAAACAATTACATCAAAGACTAAGACGGCTGCCAATAAAATTACTCGTGAGCTGACCATTGATTATCGCAATCCATATCCTCACTCTGACTGTAATCTGGAAAGAGGCGGGCTATGTCTTAATGCACCGCTAAGGAACTGGGTGAGAGCTTATGTGCCTCAAGGGTCAAAACTAATTAGTTTTGAAGGATCAATCAAACCGGTGCAAACATATGATGACCTGGGAAAAACCGTTTTTGAAGGTTTTTTAATGGTTAATCCTTTAGGAAAGGCGACGGTTAATATCAAGTACGAACTACCATCGTCGTTAGTGGGTAAAGACTATAAACTGTTAATACAGAAACAACCGGGAGTTGATGATCAAAAAATCAAGGTTGATTACAATGGAAAAATACTTTACGATGGTTTGTTCACGGTTGACAAAGAACTGAAAAATAAATAACTCACTCTAAGAATGCCTAATTATGCGAAAAACCATAAAAACAGAGGCGATTGTTTTGATGAAACGGTCTTTATTGGGAAAAGACTTAATTGTTACTTTATTTACCAAAGAATTAGGTAAAGCGCGAGTCTTAGCTAAGGGAGTGAAAAAAATTACCAGCCGCCGTCTTCCCCATATTCAAACCGGTAATTTGATTAAGGCGGTGATTAACAAAAGAGGCGAATATTTGTATCTTCAGCAGACCGACCTTATCAGCGCCTTCTCCAATATAAAAAAAGACGAAAAAAAGATCGGTTTTCTGTACTCTTTATTTTTTATTCTTGACCGAGTTTTACCCGAGGAACAAAAGGAAGTTATTGCTTACAATTTGACCAAGAAGATATTAATTGATATCTCAAAAAATAATATTACTCAGGTTAATATGACGGCCTACATTAATCAACTTATATCAATATTTGGTTACTCCAAAAAAAACATGGTTTTTGATGAGCAGAAGCTCTTTTTAGAAGAGCTAATTCATGAAAAACTACCCAACTTTGTTATATAATGAAAATACAGATTAAAATCTGTAATATTTTATTAGAAAATAAGCCATATGGATAAAATCGTATCTTTGTGTAAAAGACGGGGATTCATTTACCCTGGAAGTGATATTTATGGTGGATTTGGAGGATTTTGGGACTATGGCCCTATAGGAGTAGAGTTAAAAAACAATCTAAAAAGACAGTGGTGGAAAACTATGGTTTATGAACGAGAGGATGTGGTTGGGATTGATGCTGCAATTATCATGAATCCATTGGTTTGGGATAAATCCGGCCATCTGAAAGGATTTACCGATCCTTTGGTAGAATGCAAAATTTGCCACAAAAGAATCAAAGCCGATGATGAAAAAACGATTAGTGATCATAGTCAGGAGCATCAAGGGAAAAGTAACTGGACTGAAGCTAAGACTTTTAATCTTTTAGTTGAAGTGCTACTGGGAACAACCGAACCAAAGGAAAAAGCTTATTTAAGAGGTGAGATTACCCAGGGAGTTTTTGTTAACTTTAAAAACATTATTGATTCGTCACGGGTTAAGATTCCTTTTGGAATTGCCCAGATTGGCAAAGCTTTCAGAAACGAGATTACTCCGGGTAACTTTACTTTTCGTAGTCGTGAATTTGAACAGATGGAGCTAGAATACTTTATTAAGCCTGATGAAAAAACTGGCATAGAGAGTTTTGAATACTGGAAAAGCCAAAGACTATCTTGGTACCAGTCCTTGGGAATAGATAAAAAAAAGTTAAGATTTCGTGATCACGAACCGGAAAAAAGAGCCCACTATGCCAGACTAGCAACCGATGTAGAGTATAATGCGCCTTTTGGTTGGTCAGAGCTTGAGGGAATTCATCATCGGGGTGATTATGATTTAACCAAACATAAATTGACCTATAAGGATAAAGATACTAATGAAGAATATACTCCTTGGGTGATTGAAACCTCAGGCGGGGTAGACAGAGCAATGCTATTTTTTTTAATAGATGCCTATCATGAAGCAGAGGGCAGAGTAATCCTGAAACTTAATCCAAAAATTGCTCCTTATAAAGCGGCCATATTTCCTCTTTTAGCCAATAAACCAAAACTAAAAGAGAAGGCTTGGAGTATTTATAAGGGATTAAAAAATAAAATTCAAGTTGTTTGGGACGATCGGGGAAATATTGGTAAACGTTATTTTTCCCAGGATGAAATCGGCACCCCTTTTTGTGTAACAATTGATTTTAAAACACTAGAAGATGATACAATTACAGTTCGCGATCGTGACTCAATGACACAGATTAGATTAAAAGTTGATCAATTAGAAAAGTATTTGGTCGATCATTTATAAATTCATTTTTTTATGAAAAATCAAAATAAAATCATCATTATTGGTCTAGCGATTTTAGGGGTAGTTTTGGTTTCTTTTATTCTTTTCAATAAAAGTAATGGAAACAAAAAAAAAGTTAACGACGAGAACTTTCCAACCGAGGCATTAATTCCAACCGTTGATTCTTCGGTTAAGGCGACCTTAGAGAAAACCAGCTCAGGCAAAGAAGTTATTTTGAAGATTAATAATATACCAAAAGGAACGACAGCGATTGAATATCAGCTATCATATAAAACTGTTGCTCAAGGACTACAAGGAGTTATGGCAAGAATTTCACTTAAAGAAGGAGAATCTGACATAGAAAAAAAAGTGACTTTGGGAACTTGCTCATCCGGAAGTTGTGTTTATCATGAGGTGGTAGGAAAAATACAGCTATCATTAAATTTCAGTGGCGATTATGGTGAAAGAGTTTTTAATAAGGATTATTAATTCTCAATATTATTTAAGAGGAGGTGTTATTTTATGCCAATAATTAAATCAGCTAAAAAAAAATTAAGACAAGATGTCAAAAGAACGAAAAGAAATACCGTCTACGAAAAAGAATATAAAAAAGCCATCAAAGCCGTCAAAAACAGTAAAAAAAAGGAAGGCCTAATTGATTTAATTAAGAAAGCCTATTCGAAAATCGATAAGGCTTATAAAAAAAAGGTTATTCATAAAAATAAAGCCGCTAGATTAAAGTCGCACGTGGCTAAATTTTCAAATAAAAAATGAAATATAAAATTAACCTTTTATCAAGAAAAAAAGAAAGCTTAACCGACAAGCTTATCTATTTTGCTCTCTCTTATTTAAGATATATATTAATTATTACTCAAATCATTGTTATTGGTGTCTTTTTTTATAAATTTAAGGTCGATCAGGAAATAGTCGATTATCAAGACTCGGTCGGTCAAAAAAAAGAAATAATTAACGTGACGCAACCGCTGTTTGTCGAAGCTAAAACAACCGATTTTCAAATAAAAGAGGTTAAGCTTATTATTAAGAGACAAAATAAATTTCTCGATATCCTTAATTATCTTCCGACCATTTTTCCAGACAAATTATACCTGTTAAAACTGACCATTACCGACAACTCAATGAAACTTGAAGGTTTTGGCGATAACGGTTTATTAGTTCAAAGCCTTTATCAAAAACTAAAAACAGACAAAAAATTTAGTACGGTTAACCTTAAATCATTAAAAAAGATAGATACGGGTCTAAGTTTTGAGATAGAGTTATCAAAATTAAACTGACATGGAAAAAAAATTGACGCTTAAAAAGATTTTTACAAAAAAGACTATCGATTATACTTACACAATCTTTTTTTTAATCATTTTTTCTTTTTTTCTTTTTTTTGTTATCAGGCCAAATCTTTTATCAATCTTTCAAGCTAACAAAAAGATTGATAACTTAATAAAGGATGATAACTTTCTTGAGAGGCAGGTTCAAAATTTAGTATCGATTCAGTCATCGTTAGAAGTAAATCGTGATAATATTAGTGTGCTGGGAGAAGCAATCTCTAAAATGCCACAGGTAAACAAACTACTTGAAGATTTGAATTCATCAATTAAAAATAATAATCTTGTAATAGACAAACTAACCATTGTTGATATTAATCTTAAAAAAAGTCAGACAGAGGATATTTTAAAATCAGTGGTGTTTAATGTTATTCTCAAAGGTAGTTTTAATGATTTTATTAAACTAACCAAGGATTTGTATAACCAAAGAAGGATAAAAATGATTAAAAGCGCGGTTATCAGCCGCGATACAAAAGAGAGTTCAACCAGTGGTATGTTAAAAATTGAGATAAATGTTGAGGGATATTACCTATGAACCAAAAAGAATTATTTTACATTTCTCTAACAATATTTTTTACCGTGGTTGCCTGGGTATTGTTGGAAATATATAGAGTAAAGACTACTACTAACCAAGGACTAACCACAAAGTATGTTGTCGTGGAAAATATTGAAATTGACAATCAAGTTCTTGAGACATTAAAACAAAGAAGTCCTTAATATGATTTATTCACGGTATTATTTAAATCAGCAGCAAGATTCAGTCAAAGTCCCCACCCCAATTTTGGTGGTGGTTCTGGTTTTGATGATTTTTATTCTTAGCCGTTTTTTTCAAACCAATTCTTTACCCTCAAGAGCAGTCAAAAAAGCCGTCCGCCAGATAAAAATAGTCAATCTTTTATCAAATCAGGTTAGTGTCTATTGGCAAACTGATGTAAAAGAAAAAGGTTGGCTTATTTTGGGTGAAAAAGAAGGTGATCTTAACCAGACTTTTTCTGACGACAGAGATACTGGTGAAAAAAAAGGCCAATACCTTAACCATTATGTTCTAATGAAAGATTTACAGCCAGGAAAAAAATATTATTTTAAAATTGTTAGTCAAGATCAAATTGTTAGTCAAACCGATGAAAAACCTTTTTCATTTCAGACACCAACAACCGTGAGTCAGACTACTGGTCTGAAACCAGCCTATGGAAAAATTATTAATAGTAATGGATTGCCTTTAATTAATGCAGCGGTTGTTTTAACCTTTAAAAACAGTTATTCGCTTTTTGCCATAACCAAGCTGACAGGTGAGTGGTTGATTCCATTAAATGGTGTAGTTGATATTCAATCGGGAAAGATTAGGCCAATTGAAAAAAGCGAATCAGGATTAATAGAAATAATTAGTGAAGATGGTTTAAAAACAAACGTTGAAACAAGCGCTGACAATTTAGGGCCATTGCCACAAACATTAATTATTGGTAATGATTATAAATTTGGACAAAAAGATAATGTCTTGTCAGCTACCAGCCAATCTAAGACTGGCCAAATTGAAATCCTTTTTCCAAAGGAAAATAGCGTTATTCCTGCCCAAAGCCCTTTAATTAAAGGGCTGGCCATACCCAATTCGGAAGTGTTTATTACCATCAACTCTCCGGTCATTTATTCATTTAGAGCAGTTACAGACAAGGAAGGTCTTTGGAAGCTTTCTTTAAATGAAAAGCTACCAGCGGGCAGTCATACAATAACCTTGACCACAAAAGAGGCTAACGGCCAGAATATAAAAATTATCCGTAAATTTATAATTGCTAAGTCAGGCGAGCAGGTTTTAGGGTCAGCCACCGCAGAAGCTAGTCCGACCGTGATTGTCCCAACACTGACCGAAACAGTCCAGGCGTCAGTAACGACTCCTCCTCGACCAACTTCAGGCACCAATATTATTCCCATAGCGATTGCCAGTGGGAGTTTAATAATCATTGGATTGGGGATTCTTCTTGCATTTTAAGCCCAAAATAAGCTAGAATTTAACTATGGACATTGTCTTTTTTTTAGTATCAATTAATAAGATAAGCCTATTGGCTTTTTTAGTCACCCTTGGTTTTTTAGGCTATGAAGTCTATTTGTTGAAAAAAAATGACCCAGTAAGAACAAAGCCAAAAATTCCTAATTTTGAGGAAAATGTAGTTATCACAACTGAACAAGCTAAAAATTTAAACGATCAACCATTAAAAATAGTAAATAAATCTGACAATCCGATTATTATTATTCTAATCGTTTTTATGTTTCTTTTTGGAGTGGCAAGTTTGTTGGGATTTTCCAATCTTGAGAAAGAAACAAGAGTCCCAAAGGTTAGCCCCACTCCCATTATTAACATTATTAACTCTAAAGGTATTAGAATTTTTGATAGTAATCTTAGTCCAATATCTGAGGCCAGCTTAAGTACGGTTAAGTCCGGTGACAAGATTATTATTGGAGTTGAAACTGTCTCTGAGGTTGATATTGATCGAGCCAGAATTAGAGTTAACTCAGACAGATGGGAAACAAACAATATAACATTAGACTTTGACAAAAAATTAAATATTTACTACAGTAATTATATAGTAGCTAGCAATCAGGGTCAGCTAAAAATTGAAGCCCAGCTTCATTCTCAGACTGACGGATGGTTAGGAGACTGATATGAAAAATAATAAACCGAAATTGATTACGATTATTTTGATTTTGATGATTTTTTCCCTACTTGGCTCTATTTTTTACATTACTAAAGTAATTACCAGCGAAGAAGAAGCAAAGACATCTAGTCTTGCTCCCAAGAAAACTAAGGCGGCCAACGTTACTTATAGTAAATTAATAGCTTTAAACACTGTGTCTATTATGCCGACTGAAGAATTGGTTACTTCAACAGCCGAGCCAAGTCCAACCATAAACCAAATTAGTCCAACCAATATAATATCTCCCAGTCCAACAGAAATAATACTTGCTTTAGATAATAGTGGAAGTACGTCTAGTCAGGCAGCTCAGGTTAACACGTCGGTTTCCCCAACAAGGGTCACTAGTTTGCCAGAAACAGGATTTATTAATAACTCACTAATTTTATTTGCCGCCGCTTTAGTTTTAATTTTCTTCTCTTTTATTTTTTAAGGAATCGCAGTTTGATAAATTTTTTAGGTTACACTCAATATACTGATGTATTTGATTGAAGTTTTCAGTTTCCGGAATAAGGACATACTTACCTTCATAAAGATCATATCTCGGTACAATAAAAAAGCTTTCCTCCAAAATAATTTCTTGTTGCTTGAAATCAGGTTTCATAACGATATTTTTTGCCAGGATTGATAACTGTTGATTGGTCATGTCCCGAACTACTAACTGATCGAGCTTTTCATATAAAGTAGTAATTTTATTGAGGTTAAAGGTTTTAATATCGTTTAGAATATGATTTTTTAGAGCCAGAATTACTTGTTGTTGTCTTTGGCCGCGGGCAAAGTCACTTCCTTCACTGCCTTCAGCATGGCGAGAACGAACGAACTTTAGAGCCGTATTTCCGTCCATACGAATTAAACCTTTAGTGAAAGAGATGGTTTCAAAACGACATTTATAGTCTGGATCTTTTCCACCACACAAATCATCTTCACGTCCGGGGATGGGAAACTGTTTATCAGTAAAGGATTTTTGAACGTCAACATCAATGCCGCCAAAAAAATCAATTAAAGTCTTAAACTTATCAAAATCAATGACGGCTGCGTATTGAACTGGTTTGCCGATGATCGCCGCTACTTCAGCCTTAGCCAGTTTCAGGCCTCCACCTTTTTCTTTAGCCTCTCCATAAGCATAAGCAGAATTAACCCTGTCCCTTAAGGTTTCGCTCCAGATATCCCGGGGAACGGCCATTGTGGTTAATTTATTGGTTTTAAGATTATAGTTGGCAGCAATAATTAAATCGCTTAGGTTAGGACCCTCGTGAGTGCCACCGGCAATTCCCAATATCAGGACATTGATCTGGTTGTCAAAGATTTTTAAAGAATCAAACGAGAATAAAGTCTTGAGGGGGGAGATCTTAACTTTTTGAGTTAGGAACAGATAATATGGTCTCATTAATAAAATTAAAACCATAAAAATAACTAAGCCGATAATAGTTATCCTTTTTTTCATATTTAGGCCAACTCAATTATTTTTTTGAAGCTTTCTGGGTCTAAAGAAGCTCCGCCGATAAGGAAACCATCAATTTCTTCTGTTTCCAGATAGTTGTTGGCATTATCGCTTTTGACACTGCCACCGTATATAAAGACAGTTTCCGGTTTAAGGTTAAGGGTTTTTTTGAAATCAACAACTTTTTTTGGGTCTTCATTCATTCCCGTACCAATGGAGGCCACCGGTTCATAGGCAAGTATCTTTATTTGATCTTTTATGACTTGCGAATCTTCAATATTTCTTATACAGAGGATCGGTTCAATTTGATATTTTTGGGCCAAAGCTACCTTTTTGGCCACAGTTTCTTGGGTCTCATTAAAATTTTTACGTCTTTCACTATGACCGATGATAACAAAATCAACTAGTCCTTGGAGCGTTTTGGCAGTTACTTCACCGGTGTAAGAGCCTTCTTCAAATATGGAAAGATCTTGAGCGCCCACATGGAGATTATTTTTTCCGGCGATTTTTTCTTTAACATAAGATATAAGAGGATAGGGAGGACAGATTATAACTTTAGATTGTTCTAAAGCTCCAACAATCTCAACGAATTTGTTTATATAATCTTGGGTTTGAGAAAGGTTTTTATTAGCCTTCCAGTTAGCGATAAAATATTTCATATGCTAGTATTATAGCTTATGAAAGATAGAATATTCAACCATTTAAACAAGCAGCAAAAAGAGGCGGTTTCTTATACTGATAATCCTTCAATAATTTTGGCCGGCGCTGGCTCAGGTAAAACAAGAGTTTTGGTCTATAAAGTTCTCTATCTAATAAAAAATAAGCAAGTAAATCCTTCTTCAATCATCATGATTACTTTTACCAATAAGGCGGCCAATGAGATGAAAGAGAGAATAAATAAAAGCCTTAAGGTTGATTTAGGATTTGTCGGCACATTCCATTCTTTATGCGTAAGAATTCTCCGTCGATATGGGCAGCAAATTGATCTTGATAATAACTTTATTATTTATAACGAACAAGACCAGTTGAGTTTAATTAAAGAGGTCCTTAAAAAAAGGCAGACAAAAAAATATTCATCTGGTTATTTTTTAAATCAAATTTCTGGGGCTAAAAATCAACTTATAAAACCATTGCAATATGCGAGGCTTTTTACAGATCATAACGCCCTAACAACCTTTAAAGTTTATCAGGATTACCAGAAGCAGCTGGAAAAAAATAAAGCCCTTGACTTTGATGATCTAATTGGTAAAACGATTGATCTTTTTTTAAAAAGACCTATGGTTTTGGACGCGATACAAGATAAGTTTAAATACTTTTTGGTAGATGAGTTTCAAGACACCAACTATGCTCAATACGTATTGATAAAACTTTTAGGAGAGAAAAATAAAAAAGTTACCGTAGTTGGTGATTTTTCCCAGAGCATCTATTCATGGCGGGGGGCCGATATTAATAATCTAGAAAAGTTTAAAGAAGATTTTCCAAAAGCGAAAATGTTTTATCTTGAAGAAAATTACCGGTCAACACAAAAAATCCTTGACTTTGCCTTTAAGGTGATTTCAAAAAATCAAACCCACCCGATATTACATCTTTTTACCCGGAACGATGAGGGAGAAAAAGTCGTCTGTTACCAAGCTCAAAACGAAGAAGATGAAGCTATTTTTGTTGCCGAGGAGGCTATACGTTTAGGGGATCAGGAGAACACAACTGTTTTATATCGAACCAATGCCCAGTCAAGAATCATTGAGGAAATTTTCTTACACTATGGACTTCCCTATATTCTGATCGGTGGAACCCGTTTCTATGAAAGAAAAGAGATAAGGGATACTTTGGCTTATTTGAGATTGCTTATTCACCCAAGCGATCAAATCTCGTTAGAACGAGTAAAGAAAATTGGAAAAAGAAAGTATGAGTCTTTTAAAAAATATTTCCGGAACATAAAAAATCAGTTAGCAAACAAAGAGAGCGGTCAGTTGATGGAAGAAATCTTTGCGGCAACCGGGTATCTTAATCTGTATAATCCTGCTGAGGAAGAAGACTACTCAAGATTAGAAAATATCAAAGAGCTAAAATCTGTTGCCGTCAACTACCCAAAATTATCCGAGTTTCTTGAGCAAATTGCTTTGGTGGAATCAGAATATTTTGAAGGAGAAAAAAAATCAGGACATGATTACCATGGTATTAAGCTAATGACACTTCATCAGGCTAAGGGACTAGAGTTTTCCTATGTTTTTGTAGTTGGGGTGGAGGAGGGAATTTTACCCCACGTCAGATCAATTGATGATCATTTTCAACTGGAAGAAGAAAGAAGACTTTTTTATGTTGGTGTGACGCGAGCAAAAAAACGTCTTTATATTACCTATGCTAGCCGTCGATTTATATTTGGCAGGCGAACCGAGGCAACCAAGTCACGTTTTCTTGAAGAAATTGACGCTAAGGATGGTTATTAAAATTAGGATTAAATCTTTTTTTAAAAAAATTAACTAAGCGAGTAAAAAAAGTAGTGGTTCTTTTTTGGGCTAAAAGAACTTTTAATTTAGGAATAATTTTTTTAGTGGCTTCTTCGCCAAATCGAATCCCTTCAAGACTACCTTTTTGTGAAAGAAATTTACTCCATCCTAAAGTTGATGTTTTAGGCGATATGGTTATGTCGGCTAGTTCTGTATCCTTTTTGCCTAAATTATGGATGAGGATATTGACAGAATCATAAGGGATATTGGTCAATCTGATCTTTCTATCAGAATAATCATTATATAGATCAACGCCGATAATAAACTGGGCGCCCATTTTTTTAACCACCTCTACTGGAACCGGTGAAGATAAACCACCATCAACCAATATTTGACCATTTTTTTCTACAGGTTTGAATAAAATCGGAATAGAGATACTAATTCTAATCGCCTCAGCCACTTTGCCACTATTAATGACAACTAAATTGCCGGTTTTAAGATCGGTTCCGGTAACGGCAAAAGGGATTTTCAGATCTTTGAAATCAATGTCACCAATATATTTTTCAATGAATTTTTTTATCTTTTCTCCCTGAACAAAGCCCAGTTTAAAGGTCGGGTCAAAAAATAAGTTGCCAATCTCGCGCCAGTTGTTATCAAGAACAATCTGCTCAATTAATTTAATATCCTTGGTGGCGGCATATAGACCGCCAATCAGGGAGCCAATACTCGTACCGCTAATATAATCAAGCGGGATCTTGTTTTTTTCTAGGACTTTAATAACCCCAATATGGGTTAAACCTTTGGCACCGCCGCCGCCCAAGGCCAGACCGACCTTAGGAAGAGAAAAAAGCTTCATATAATTTCAATTATATTATAATATCAGTATATGGATTTACCAATTAAAGATAAGACTGGTAAGAGCTTAACTGTCAACCAATTTACTAAAAAAGTTATTTGTAGAATAAAAAATATTTTACTTGAGTTTGAAATTAGCCTCCTTCATTTAGTTGGTTGTTTACCCAGTCATCATTTAAGGCGTTTTTTTTATCGTTTAGGAGGTATTAAAATCGGTCGTGGGTCGTCAATCCACATGGGGGCGACTTTTTATAGTCCCAGTAATATTTCAATTGGAGAAGACACCATTGTTGGTGAAAGGGTTGTTTTAGACGGTCGGGATAAGTTAATAATTGGAAATCATGTCGCAATTGCTTCAGAGGTGATGATTTACAACTCAGAACACAATATTAATGATGATAATTTCCAAGCCATTGAAGCACCAGTGGTTATTGATGATTATGTTTTTATTGGCCCACGAGCGATTATTTTGCCCGGAGTAGAGATCGGCAAAGGGGCAGTTATTGCTGCAGGGGGCGTGGTTACTAAAGACGTTCCTCCTTTTGCTGTCGTGGGGGGAGTGCCGGCAAAAATTATCGGTGAGAGAAAAAATAAAATTCTTCAGTATAAGCTCGGGCGTGCCCGATGGTTCCGTTAATCAGCCGTTCCAACAAGATAGACCGCTTGCCAAGGTCGGAAGTTTGAAAAAAAATCCTGATCGATTAATGTTTGGCCGTCTTTTTCTACCCGATAGTGAAAGTTAGCTTTGCCTCCCCAAGCTGGGAAATCAGTTTGCTTAACCACGCCCTTTTTTAGGGTTGGGTCATCCTGATAAATAGGGGGTGGAGGAGCGCTAATATCATACAAAATCACCTTGGAAATTTCTGTTTTACGACTATCCTTTTTTCCATAAAAGCGAAAATAAAGAAGATTGTTTTCTTTATCAACCTCGGTTTGAATTAAAATATAAGCGGGCGTGTCATTTTTTATTTTTAGGTCGTTGGTGGGCGCAAAAACTGTCGCGTCAAAACCTGGTTTAGAATCATTTTCATAATAACCGACACGATAGGCGTGGGCAGATCTTTCTATAATTGGCAGTCCCGTATTAAGGGCGGCCCGAAAAAAAGTGGTTGACACCTGACAGACACCACCACCATCGCCTAAAACTGTCCGGCCATTTTTTATAATATAAGCTGGTTTATAACCGGTTAAAGCAGAAATGTCTCCAACCGTGTCATTAAAAGAAAAAATTTTATCCTTAGGAATAAGGACCCCATTGAATTTGGAACTGGCTAAAATTATGTTGTGAACTCTTTCAGGAATGGAATGAGTATAGTCAGACTTACCTTCACCAATTAATTCTTCAATTCCAAAAGTATTTACTTTAGCCAAGGTAATTTCTGGTTCAATAATTTTTGACTCAACGGAAATTTGTTTATTTTCAATTTTTGTTTTTAGTACCATGATTTGTTTATCGACATTTTCAATAAATTTATCCGATTCAATAGACAGTCCGCTTTCTTCTTGGCGAAAGCTGACGACTCGGCTATTTTCGAATTTAAATAGAGCGTTTTTGGCTGGCTTGTTATTTTGTTCTTCAAGGTCGGTAGTAACATCTCTGATCACTGATTTTTCATATTCAAGATTAGAGTCAATATAAAATTTTTGTTGAGAAAAAAGCGAGCTAAATTGTTGATATAGGCGTGAATAGAAATTAGTTGACCGGCCGATAAGATAAGCTCTTTCTGCCAAACCAACGCTGTCATAGTGAAGATTAATTTGTTGACCAGATATAGTTGCCACTGGTTCATGATTATAATAAACCGACATAATAACATTGGCTAGTTTTTTGTTCTTTAGGTCAAAAAATAGTTTGACTTCTTCTTTAGTTTTTTTTCCGAAATCAACTTGATTAACTATTGTTTGTGGATAGACTCTATTTTCTAAGGAGTGATTAAGAGAACTGAAATATTTATAGAAACCGGCAATGGTAATTAAAAAAGACAAGACAATAACCACAAATAAACGTTTTTTTGCTATCATAGATACTATGGATGATGATATAAAAAATCAGCCGCAAAATCAATCAAACGCTTCGTTGGATTCAATTCCAAACAGCACCCCTATTCCTGAGGAAGTAAAAGAAACAAATATGCCTCAAGATCAGGCTGGATCGATATACGAAAGTGTTACGGTCGAAGAAACGCCAACAACCGCGGTTCCGGAAGAAGTTCCAGCTGACGTTGAAGAAAACGAAGTTAATGAAGTAACAGAGCCAGCGCCTCAAATATCGTCAGAACCACCAATAATGGTACCTGAAGATAATCGAGGCAAATATTTTATTATTGGCGGAGGAGCACTTCTTTTTTTAATTTTGTTAGTGGTTATTTTTAAAGCTATTTTTGGCGGCCAAACTAAACCTAAAGAAGTTAATTTGACCTATTGGAGTCTATGGGAAGAAAAAGAAATATTTACCCCATTGATTGAGCTATATCAAAAAAAATATCCTTATATCAAGATTAACTATCAAAAAATGTCATCCCAAGATTATCTAGATCGGCTTTTAGCCCGTAGCAAAAATAATCAAGGACCGGACATCTTCCGTTTTCACAATACTTGGTTGCCTCAAATTAAAGAACTGGCTACTCCAATTCCGCAAAGTATTATGAGCAATGAGGAGTTTGATAAAACTTTTTATAAGATATTTCAGACAGACTTAAAATCAGGTAATTATTATTATGGACTACCGCTTTATCTTGACGGATTAGTTTTAATCAGTAATGATGGTCTATTAAAAAAAGCTGGTATTCCTTTACCACCGGCTAATTGGGATGAAGTAACTGATGCCGTTTCTAAGTTAACCGTTAAAGATAAGAGCGGTCAGATAATCACAGCTGGAATGGCTCTTGGAACAACTTCAAACATAGAACATTTCTCTGACATTTTCGGATTAATGTTATTGCAAAACGGTGGCGATTTAAAAAAGCTTGATCAACCAGAAGCCGCCGGAGCTTTGGAAAGTTACCGTAAATTTGCCGAACCGCCAAATGATTTTTGGAGTGACAATATGTCTAATTCTTTGGCGGCTTTTACTCAAGAAAGAGTCGCAATGATCATTGCTCCTTCTTGGCAGATTTTATCAATAAAAGCTGCCAATCCTGACTTAAAAATAAAAGTTACGTCTGTGCCGACCGTACCTGGAGGTCGGCCGGTTTCTTTAGCTACCTATTGGGTTGAGGGAGTATCAAGATATAGCAGTAATCAGCTTGAGGCCTGGAAGTTCTTAAAATTTTTAACCGAAAAAGACAATCTTACCCGCTTATATCAACTGGAAAGTCAGACAAGACTTTTTGGTGAAGCTTATTCAAGAGTTGATCTTGGTCAACTCTTGACTCAAAACGAATATTTAGGGGCAGTAATCAGACAGGCAGATTATTATAAATCTTTGCCTTTATCATCAAGAACGTTCGATAATGGGCTAAACACTGACATTATTAAATATATTGAGAACGCCATTAATGCTACTGCCCAAGGGGTGTCTTACAGTGAAGCTTTAAAAACCGCTAAACAAGGGATAGACCAAATTTATGAAAAATATAAAATTAACCAACTATGATTTTTGATTTTTTATCAACAGCCAACAATAAAAGCAAAAATTATTTAGGGCTTCTTCTCAGAGAAGAAGATGGTGTAGGGATAATTATGACTGTTAAGGACAATCATCTTCAGATAGTTGAAAAAGAACGGTTTAACTATTCAAATGGCTGGGAAAATCTTGTTGAAGATCTTGATGAGGTTCTTTTTAGTTTAGAAAGTAAAACAGAAATTCAGGTCACCGAAACAATTTTTTTTGTCTATTCATCACTAGTAGAGGAAAAATCACATGAAATAAAAAAGGTTTATTTAGGTAAGATAAAAAATCTTCTTAAAAGTCTTGACCTTAAACCACTAGGATTTATTGAATGTTTTGAGGCAGTTTCAAAGTATAAAGAAAAGACAGAAGATCTTCAGGTTACAGCTGTGTTGGTAGAGTTTGACCGGACCAATCTTGGAGTTTTTGTCTATAAAGTAGGCCAACTATCCTTCTCTTCGATTGTTACCCGAACTGATAATTTAATAGATGATTTGAGTTTGGTCCTAAATAAAGCTAAAGACAAAACCACCTTACCGGCACTAATTATTCTCTATAATTCAAAAGATCTTGACGATGAAGCGAGTAAAATTATTTCTCACCGATGGCCACAAGATATTTTTATTCAACTGCCCAAGGTTGAGATAGTTAAAGAAGAGGATGTAATCGGAAGTTTGGCGGCCATTTTTGAAGAACAAATTTTATCTCAGATAAAAGAACCGGTTAGCCTTGAGGTGGAAGAAAAAGAAGTGATGGGGTTTATGATCAATGAAGACATAAAAAACAGTCTAGCAGTAGAAGAAGTCAAGCTAAAAGAACCCTTTAAATTTTCTCTTCCTAACTTAATTCCACTTTTAAATTGGATAAAAAACTTCAGATTACCGGCCAATCTTCTTCATAATAAAGTTACACCAATATTAGGATTGTTAATTATTTTTTTATCGTTATTTATTAATGAATTATTTTTTCATAAAGTCAGTTTAACGGTTTTTGTCCCAACCACACCGATTACTAAAAAAGTAAACCTATCTTTAGGTCAAGGAGAAAAACTTGATTATAAAGTGGCTACTCAGACAGCCAGTTTTTCTGAATCAACAACCACAACTGGAAAAAAAGAGGTTGGTAATCCAGCTCGGGGAGAGGTGACTATTTATAATCTAAATAAAGAGAAAATTTTTGACAAAGGAACGCTAATTGAAGCCAGTGGATTGAAGTTTTCTTTTAATGATTCAGTTAAGGTCGCTTCGGCCTCAGTCACCAGCGATATGACGAGAATATCCGGAAAAGCAAAAACAAAGATTACCGCCTTACAGATTGGTCCAGAAAGCAATCTTGACAAAGGAACGACTTTTAAGATTGACAATCTTGATCCATATGACTATATTGCCAAGAATGAAGCCGCTTTTTCTGAGGGAACCAAGAATAATGTTCAAACGGTTTCAAAAAAGGATTATGAAGATTTAAAAACAACTATTTTAGCCAAATCTGGTAACTTAGAACAAAAAAATAAAGGTTTATCTCTCTTAACTAGTGAAAAGACAATCAAGGATTTGACGAAAAAAGATCTGACCGATCTTAACTATTCTAAAGAAGTTGGCGAAGAAGCAACTTCGGTTACTTTAACAGCCAAAGCTCAGACAACTTTTTATATTTATAATAAGGACAGTCTACTGGACTTTATTTCTTCTGAAATTACGTCTGACATTCCGTCCAATTACATTTTAGAGAAAAAGAATATTGCTTATCAGATAGATAAAGCATCAATTAAATTATCTAAAATAACCATGCAAACATCGGTTAACGCCAAAGCGACAAAAAACATTGATAAAGCAAAGATTATTGACAGTGTTTTGGGGAAAAATAAGAAAGACTTGGATCAGTTATTAAAAAAAGAATTTGCTATTAACGGTTTCAATTTTAACCTGAAGCAGCCTCTGCCAATTCCTTTCATAGGTGAAAGGCTGCCTTTTATAAAAAAGAACATCACGGTAACAATTGATACCATGTGATATGGTTTTATATAACTATAGAAAAGGGAATAACTCTCCTAAACGTAAAATGGTTAACTATTTTTCCTATGTGTTTTTAGTGATCGGGGCCTTACTTTTATTTTGGTCGTTCTATCCAATTATTTCTTTTGAAATTTATTCCCGTCTGTTTATTCAGAATAAAGTTCAGTCACCGATACCTAACTCAAACATAGTTTCTTCTTTAGAACAAGCCAACTCTGTTTTAGGAAACTTTAACGTTTTCTCAAATAACTTAAGAGACTTTACTAAGATAAATTTATGGTTTCCGGGAGTAGTTCAATCAAACGAAAAAAAAACGCTTGCCATAAATAAATATTATTTATCTATTCCTAAACTTAATATTCAAGAGGCAACAGTGATAGTCGGTGGCGAAGAACTTGCTAAAAGCTTGGTTCATTATCTGCCTAAATCACTTCCAGGAGAGTATGGTAATGTGGTAATTTTTGGCCACTCAACTTTACCACAGCTGTATAACCCAAAAGACTATAAATCAATCTTTACCTACTTACCATCATTGGAAAAAAATGACAAAATTTTAGTTAAGGTCCGCGATATTGTTTACGAATATGAGGTTTATGACATGTTTGTTATTAATCCTGATCAGATTTCGGTTCTTGAACCAAGAAATGATGCCGCCTACATCACCTTAGTTACTTGTGTGCCACCGGGAACATATTGGAAAAGATTAATTATTAGAGCTAAATTAACTAAGTTGCCAGACAACTTTTAATTGATTTGTCCTATAATATCTGATAAAATACGACCATGAAAAAAGGTCGACCGTGGTACAATCTTCTCTTTAAATTGTTACTGTATTTTGTCGGCTTTTTTATCCTCATTGGTGAGATTACGGAAAAAACCTTTTTGTTTACTTTTCGTGTTATCGGTAATTTCTTCAAAATAATATTTCAGACAATTGTTAATGTCATTAAATTTATCGGTAGTTTACTACTTGCCACGAAGTTTAACATTACCCAGAAGTTTAAATTAATAATTAATAGATTAAAAAAATTATTTTCATTTAAACCGGTTAAACTAAGTTTTCCTCCTTTTTCTAAACTTCATATTAAAAAAACCTATTTTAGAACTAAATTTGTTACCCAGGATCTTTTTGTTAAGTTTAGATACTTTGTTTTAGGTTGTTTGGTGACGTTGCTGACTTTTTTTCTATTTCAGTCGTATGCTTTTGTTGCCAATTTACCATCGCCAAGTAATATTGGAAAAATGAACTATTCTTTAACAACTCATATTTATGATCGTAACGGAAAATTACTTTATGAAATATATCATGACCAAAACAGGACACCGATTAAAATTGATCAACTACCCGCTTATGTTAGTCAAGCGACCATTGCCATGGAAGATAAAGATTTTTATCGGCACGCAGGTGTTTCATTATTTTCAGGAATTTTAAGAGCGATAAAAGAAAATTTATTTACCGGAAACCTCCAAGGTGGTTCAACCATTACTCAGCAGTTGGTTAAGTCTTCTTTATTAACGCCAGAAAAAACTATTGATAGAAAGATTAAAGAAATAATTTTAGCGATTTGGGCAGAAAGAATTTATACTAAAAAACAAATTCTTGAAATGTATCTGAACCAAGTTCCTTATGGAGGTTCGTCATATGGAATTGAAGAGGCCTCTCGAACTTTTTTTGGTAAGCATGCCCAGGAGTTAACCCTTGAAGAAGCGGCCTTTTTAGCGGCTCTTCCTCAGGCGCCGTCCCTATATTCACCATATATTAATCCGCAGTTAGCTCTAGAAAGAAGAAACGAAATTCTCGAAAAAATGTATCAACAAAAGTATATTGATTATGACTCAAAAGTCAAAAGCCAAAATTCAAAACTAGAATTTTTACCACCGAATACAAATATTAAAGCGCCTCACTTTGTTTTTTATGTTAAATCACAACTGGAAAGTATGTATGGTATTAGAGAGGTGGAAGAAGGAGGATTAAGGGTGACAACAACTTTAGATTTAGACATTCAAGAGCAGGCAGAAAAAATATTAAAAGAGGAATTAGAAAAAGTTAAGAATCTAAATGTTACCAATGGAGCGATATTAGTTACTCGGCCAGATACGGGAGAAATTTTGGCTATGGTCGGATCGGTTGATTATTTTGCTCAGCCCTCAGGCGCTTTTAATGTAACAACAGCCCTAAGACAACCTGGTTCTTCAATAAAGCCATTAATGTATTCATTGGCTTTAGAAAAAAATTATACGACCGCTTCTATTATTGATGATTCGCCGGTAATCTTTAATATTCCCGGATCATCCCCCTATAAGCCAGAAAATTATGACGGTAAGTTTCACGGGAAGATTCCTCTACGGTTAGCGCTGGCTAATTCCTTTAATATTCCGGCGGTTCGGGTTTTGAGCACATTGGGAGTAGAAGAGTTTGTTGAACAAGGAAAAAAAATGGGGATTAGCACTTGGAATGATTCTTCTCGATTTGGCCTATCACTAACTTTGGGTGGGGGAGAAGTAAAGATGATCGATATGGCAACTGCCTTTGGTGTTTTTGCCAATAGTGGTTATCGGACCGAAGTTCAAAGTATTTTAGAGATAAAAAAGGCAAATGATCAAAAAATTTGGAGTAGCCGATCATCAATAAAAAAAGTACTTGATGAAGGAATTAGCTATATTATTTCCGATATATTATCTGACAACTTTGCCAGACAGTGGGCTTTCGGAACTAGGTCAGCTCTGGAAATTCCTGGATATAAGGTGGCGGTTAAAACCGGAACCACTGACCAAAAGAAAGATAACTGGACCATTGGTTATACGCCAGAATTTTTGACCGTTGTTTGGGTTGGCAATAACGATAATCAACCAATGAATCAGTATCTTGCATCAGGAATAACCGGAGCCGCCCCAATTTGGAATCGGGTAATGACTTTAGTACTGAACAAATATGGCGATGGAAAATGGTTTACGAAACCTGATAATATTGTGGAAAAAACTTGCTTCTTTGGTCGGAAAGAATATTTTTTAAAGGGAACCGAAAATAAAGCTTCTTGCCAGGGTTCTTTATTTGGAGGAACACCAACCCCAACACCATGAGAGTAAATTCCAAATCACAATTTCCAAGCTCCAAACAACATCTAAATTCCAATTAATTAAATGATTGTAAATTGTATATTGGAATTTGTTTGTATATTGTTATTTGTAATTTGTGATTTATTTAAGACTTTCTATTTTAGAAAATCCAGTTAGAGATTGAAGGACTTTGGGAACAAGAATGCTGCCATCTTTTTGTTGGTTATTTTCTAAAACGGCAATCAATGTTCTTGGTGAGGCCATCGCGGTATTGTTTAAGGAATAACAATATTCAAGCTGACCATTTTTTTTGCGATACTTTATATTTAATCTCCTCGTTTGAAAATCACCCATAATTGAGTTAGACATGGTTTCGCCATAGCTATTTCTCGATGGCATCCAGGTCTCAATATCATATTTTTTTATTTGCGGTTCGCCCATATCGCCAGTACACATAAGTATGGTTCGATAGGGGAGTTCAAGGTCTTGTAAAAGTCCTTCAGCGTTTTTCAATAATTCTTCGTGGAGTGCTTTTCCTTCATTTAAATCATTGTTGGTGATAATCACTTGTTCTACTTTCCAAAACTCATGAACGCGATAAATTCCACGGACATCTTTTCCGTATGAGCCAATTTCTCGTCTAAAACAAGGGGAAAGAGCCACAAATTTTTTTGGCAAGTCTTTTTCATTTAATATTTCGTTAGAATAATAGGCAGTAACGGGAACTTCGGCAGTACCAGCAAGATATGAATCTTCATCATTGTTTTTATAAACTTCAACCTCTCCCCAGGGAAACTGTCCTGATCCAAATAGGGTAAAGCCTTTGACGATTACCGGTGGGATAATTGGCGTGTAACCTTTTTCAATCAATTTTTTAAAGGAATAAAAAAGAATAGCCAAGTGTAAGACGGCTCCTTGATTTTTGAGAAAATAGCCCCGATAACCAGAAACTTTAGAGCCTCTCTCCAGATCTAATATGTCTAAATCTAAACCTAAATCAATGTGTGATTTTGGAGAAAAAATAAACTTAGGAATTTTTCCCCATTTTTTAATCTCTTTATTTGCAGTGGCGTCTTTACCAACAGGGACCTCGTCTAAAGGGACATTGGGGACATAAGAAATTAGTTTTTTTAGTTCGACTTCAATTTGGGAAAGTTCAGTTTCATATTTTTTTAACTCTTCTTTTATTTCCTTGCCCCGAACGGAGCCTTCGGCGGAGTGGGGTTTTCCTTGTTTGGCTAATTTGTTTCTTTCCTCTCTTAGTTTTTGAACTTTATGAATTAGTTCTTTTCTTTGAGTGTCAAACTGAATTATTTTTTCAATATCGACCTGCCGGTTTTTATTTTTAGCCGCCTCTATAACTTTTTGTTTATTTTCACGAATAAAATCTATTGACAACATATTTTTATTCTATCAAATATTTTGAAGCTTTATTTACAAGTCTTTTAAGGGCGATTAAACGATGATTAATCTGTTCGTGTTCTTCTTTAGTTAACTCGTCATAAAAGCGATTAAATTTGCTGACAACAAAAAGGGAACGATAAGGATAGCCATTGGTTGGTCTTTGAGTAGCTTTTTCGGAAATGTATCCCTTGATTTTTTCTTCTTCACATAAATTTATTTTATTTTTTGGGTCATAAAAACAGACACAAACACGAAGATAAGCCGTTCGCTTTTCTTTTGGTAAACCATTTAGGCGTTTTAATGTGTAGTCAACCAGCTCTTGGTCAGTGGCTTTATAACCAGGCCAACGATGTGAATTAACTCCAGGCTTACCATTTAATATCTCAATTTCCAAGCCACCGTCATCGGCAACTGTTGATACTCCGGTCAGATTAGCATAGTATTGTGCTTTTAGAGTGGCATTCTCCTTAAAAGTTTTTCCTGTTTCTTCTGGCTCATGATTAATATTAAAGTCTTTGAGAGAAACAATTTCAATTTTCTTGTTTAAAGTTTTGGTTCCTTTTATCAGCTCTTCTAGTTTGGCTTGGTTATGCGTTGCCAACAACAATTTTTTCATAATGATATAGATTTTATTATAAATATATACTAAATACCGCTTGATTTTTTGAAATAACTAGTTTAAGATTAATTATGGAAGGGATAAAGAAGAAAATTTTTTAGTTTACCCGCCTGATTGGCGGGCTTTTTATTAACAAAACATGCCAGAAACAATAGATACAAACTTACAACAAAGACAAATAGCATTTATGGAACAAATTGTTAAAATAGCCGAAGTGTTTAAACCTGAAATAGGATATATTGATTGTCCCGAACTGAATCACTTAATAGATACAAAAATATTAAGAGAGGCAACGATTTTAACAACAGAGCTTTTTTTAAAAAATATTCCTGATTCGGAAAGGCCTAAAAAAGTTTTAGGCGTTCCTAATCGTGGTAAAGAATTTGCTACCGCCTTAGGTATTTATAAAGCTTCTGGGATTGAAGAAATTGCCGTGACTGAACGTTTTCGAGAAGGTAAAAACACTAATCATAAATTACGGGCGACATATGATGAAGAAGCAGATACAACTAGCATAACCGGTATTCCTTCGTTCACTAACGAAAAGTCTTTCTATACTCACAAAATCCGTGGTTTAAGACCAGAGGATAGTGTTTTGGTGGCTGATGATTTTTGTGCTTATGGTCATGTATCTCAGGCTTATCATAAAGCTTTAGAATCATTAGATATCAAAACTTTCTTTGCCTTTTTAGTCGCTAAAGATTTTAAGAATCTTGAGATTCCTCAAACGGGGTATCAAAAACTTTTGGAAACTAATGTTGCTGCTTTTGCTTTAGTTCGTTTTACCAATATCCAGGATGGAAAAGTTATTGCGGAGATTGGAAAATCCTCAATATGAATCTAATATATATTGTTGACTTCGGATCACAAACAACCCATCTAATTGGTAGACGTCTACGCGATATGGGAATTGAGATATTGATAATCGAACCGGAAACCGCAATAGAAAAAATTAAAAAAAATAAACCAAAGGGAATAATTCTTTCCGGAGGACCAGCGTCAGTTTATGAAAAAGGAGCCCCGACCATTGATAAGAGCATTTTTGAATCAAATATTCCGGTACTTGGTATATGTTATGGATGGCAGATAATCGCTCATCTTTTAAAGGGGACAGTCGTTCGCAGCAAAAAAAGGGAATACGGACCGATGAATCTTGAAATTGAGTTATCCGAACCGCTTTTTCACAATGTTGACTCGTACTCTGTGGTTTGGATGAGCCATGGTGACAGTGTAATTAAATTACCGTCCGGATTCGGATTATCCGGCCGGACGGAAAATGTTGTTTATGCTGCCGTCGTAAATATAGATCGCAAAATATACGGAATCCAATTCCATCCCGAGGTTGAGCACACTAAGTTCGGCAATCAAATCCTCAAAAATTTTGTCGAGAGAATTTGTATGTTACAAACAAAAAAACACACACTTTTTATTTCAAAAATCATTAGAAATATAGAGGAAGAAGTAAAAAACCACAAAGTCGTCGGTGCGGTTTCAGGAGGAGTCGACTCAACAGTGGCGGCGGTCCTGATCACCAAAGCGGTTGGACATAATTTGTATCCTGTTTATATCGAAAGCGGATTGATGAGGTTGGGAACAAAAGAGAGGGTTATAAAACTGTTTCAAGAACGGCTGAAGATAAAACCGGTTATTGTTGAGGCCAAAAACCTGTTTCTTGAATCACTTAAAGGAGTCACCGACCCGGAACAGAAACGTAAAATCATCGGCAGTTTATACATAAAACTTTTTGAGAAAGAAGCCAGAAAGATTAAAGGTGTTAAATATCTTGCTCAAGGAACAATTTATTCCGATGTAATAGAAAGCAAGGGGACAAGAAACGCTGCAAAGATAAAATCACATCATAATGTTGGAGGTTTACCCGAACAGATGAATCTGCATTTGCTTGAACCTTTACGGAATTTTTACAAAGATGAAGTCAGGATGATTGGTAAAAAACTTGGACTTTCCGATGATATTGTTAATGAGCAGGTGTTTCCTGGGCCGGGTTATGCGATCAGGATCATTGGTGAGGTAACCAAAAAACGACTAGAACAAATTTATATTGCCGATAATATTGTCATCGAGGAACTCAAAAGAGCCGGTTTGTACGATAAGGTCTATATGAGTTTTCCGGTGATGACCAATACTAAAAGTACGGCAGTTAAAGGGGATGGTCGAGCATTTATGGAGGTGGTTGCTTTGCGGATAATTGAGTCAAAAGACATTATGACGACCGTTTGGTCAAGACTGCCGTATCATTTGTTACAGAAATTATCCTCCCGGATTATTAATGAGGTGCCTGATATTTCAAGAGTGGTTTTTGATATAACAACCAAACCACCTGCAACCATGGAATGGGAATAAATATTTACAAACTAATTTTTCAAGAAATTAATTTCTGCAATAAACTCTAACTAGTGTTATTGAAACATAGTACGATCGTATGGTGTTTTGATAACATTTTTGAAGAAAGCGTTATAAATAGTGGGTTAGGGGAGTTGGCTGATTTTTTTTATGAAGTTTTCGATGCCAAAATCAATGAGAATATCGGCGGCTTTGGGACCAAAGTCGCGACCAATTAAAAGCTGATAAAATCCAGGAAAAACCTCTTTGGGTTTTAAACTATTTTCTTTAAGAGTTTCAAAAACTGCATTTTGAATTGTTTCTTTGTTTTTGATTTTAATCGTGGTCAGTTTTTCTTTTAGTTTTGACAAAAATAGTTTTTGCTCGTTTGTCAGTTTAATATTTTTTGGAGTTTCTTTTAGAAATTCAATTTTTTCTTCACTTTTAGCATAGTTTTTCAGATAAATATTAGCAAAAACAATTCTTTCTTCAAGGATTTCTTTTTCTTCTTTAGTTAGGGCAGTTTTTTTATGTTCAGTAAAAAACTTCACTAAATCAGTTTTAGTTTTTAATAGATTAACAACAGTTCTGAATCTTGGTAATAGGAATCTTTTTTTTGGTAGAGGTTTGACCTGGGATAGTTCAGCGATTCTGGCAAAACCCAAAGCCACTTCGCCTGGTTTACCTTTGGCGACTTTATTTTCCAATTTATCAAAATAAGCATTAAGACAACGGTCAAAGTCGTCAAAGAGATTAAGAATCGTATCTCCATAAGGATTAAAATCAAGAGCCGTTTCAATTTGAGTACGGACAATTAAAAATCTTAAAACTTCAGGCGGGAGAATTTGAGATATTTCTTTAGCTGAACTGCCAACACCTTTTGAGGAGGACATTTTTCGGCCGCCAATCGTAAACCATTCATAGGGAATAGGATATGGAGCCTGATAATTCAGAACTTCTTTAGCGACGGTAGTGGCAATTTCGTGCGAGCCGCCGCTTGACATGTGGTCTTTTCCAGCACCCTCAATGGTAACACCGATGTTTTTCCAATAAGCTGGCCAATCGAGTTTCCAGGGTAGTTTTCCGCGTCCATCAAAAGGGGAAATTTTGCCTTCATAACCACAACCCTTAGCCCACTCAACCATGGCCGGTTCACAGCGATAATAAACCGACCGACCATCCCATTTATAAACGTAGGTTGTCCCAACCTTACCACATTTTTCACAAGTGACGCTGAAAGGATACCAGTCATCTGGTCGAGTATTTTTAGAAATACGATAATATATCTCTCTGATTTTATCAGCGTTATCAAGAATTTTTTTTATAATATCGTTCATTTTTCCCGATGCGTACAGTTTCGATGACCAAATAATTTCTGGGTGGCAGTTAATCGAATTAAAAACATCAATAAATTCTTGAGCAAAATATTGGGCAAAGTTTTGAAATCCTTTTACTGGAGAGGGGACTTTATTTAAGGGTATTCCACTATATTTTTCCCAGATTTTTTTATCTAAATAAGCAGGAATAGCATCCATCGGGTCCATATCATTGAAGACATAGGTAAACTTTGCTTTTAAGTTATTTTCCAGAAGAACTTTATAAATTAGATCATGAATAACTACACCTCGCAGGGCGCCTACGTGAACCCTACCTGAAGGGGTTTTCATATCGTCAACCCATTCTAAAGGAAAATGTCGTTCTTTTATTTTTTTTACTTCACGATCAACCCAAATCATACTTAAAATTTAAAATTTTCAATTTAAAATTAAAAATTAAGCCTCAACAATATATTTCTATTATAATTCAATTTAAGTAAGAATTCGTGGTTACTTTATTTCCAAAATCTTGTACTTGAGTTTGCCGGCGGGGACAGTAATTTTGACTTCATCACCGACTTTTTTGCCGATTAGGGCTTTTCCAATTGGAGAAGTATGAGAGAGCCTTTTTTTTAATGGATCAGCTTCAAACTCCCCGACAATCCTAAAACTATCGTTTCCAGTGGCTGTTTGAACGACTACTTGAGAGCCAACATTAATACGATGATTACCGTTATTATTACTGACAATTTCCACGTTTTTTAAAATTTCCTCAACCTCCTGTATTCTACCTTCAACAAGAGAGAGATTCTCTTTGGCGGCAGTGTACTCACTGTTTTCAGACAGATCACCCATAGAACGAGCCTTGTGGAGTCTTTCAATTGCCGCTGGCCTTTTAAGGGTTTTTAGGCTTTGGTGCTCTTTCTGTAAACTGTTGTGACCTTCTTGAGTTAATTGAGTTTTTTTCATATAGTTTAAATTAATCCTCCTCAACTTAGTTATCAGCCTTCGCTAAAGCTTCGGCCGATTACTTTCTCTAATCCCGATTTAATCGGGAAGAGAAAGTATAAAAAAATAACCCCCCTTATTTCGTTTGCCTCAATTAGGGGATTGATGATACAATATTACTATAATTTTGAATCTAAGTCAAGATTGTCCTTATCGTCTAGAGGCCTAGGACGGCAGGTTCTCAACCTGCAAACACGAGTTCGAATCTCGTTAAGGACACTAAAGAATGTCTTGGTCTCGAGCTATAGTCCTGAGCTTGCGAAGGATTCGAATCTCGTTAAGGACACTTTGTTACTGGGTACTACAGGATGCGGCACTACTACTTCCGGTTGCCGGAACACCATTCAGAGAAAATGATGAAGCAACCTCATCTTTTGAAATGTCACTGTTGCAAAAACCAGCTTTTTCTGATGAACCGCAACAAACAATTTGTTTAATAGCATTTGGTACTCGACCGCCAAAATCAAATTCAGAAACAATCTGCTTGTTGTTCGTTAATAAGGATGGAGAACCGCTAACCTGAAATCTATTGGCAAGATCAAAATCAGTCTTGGCATATTTTAAGCCACGATTACTATCGTTTGTACAAGCATTGAGTTGAGTTGTATCTATCCCAATGGTTGTGTTGCATTCATCCGATTTTCCTTCTTTCATATAGCAGGCAATATATGGCCAATAATTTTCTTTTTGTTCTTCTCGGATACATATCTGTTTTAGATTTTCTTGAGCCTCTTTATCTCCATGCATGGAAACGATCTTTCCACTTTCAATACTACCAATATACTTAACATTTAGGTACGAACTAAGTTCAGGTTGTTCAGTGATGGCCTTGTTAAAGACTCTTTGCATCTGTAAACCAAAAGGACACTGAGAGACAACAAAAGCGGTTAAACTCGGTGTTTTAGACTTGGTTATGTCTTGACAGGTAAGTTTTTTTTGTTCGGTTTGAGTAGCTTGGGTTTTAAGATCGTCTATTTTTAGACCTGATTGAAAAAGGATTTTTCCATCGGTACTGATGAAAGAATGGTATTTTTGTCCTTCAATAGTTAGATCAAATTCGTAAACACCACTAACTTTTTTTAAATTAGAAACACTAACTTTAGCAGTATCACTACCCAAAACCTTTTTAATTGTTTTAGGAAGAACATCATTCTGCATTTTTGAAATCTTTCCACCAGTTATTTTTTGAAAGAGAAAAAAAGCAGCGATAATTAAGACAACGACAATGAGATAAAGAGAAAAATTAGCCGATTTGGCTTTTTTTAATTGTTTTTTCATATCTACTGATTAAACTAAATTTTAACTTGGCTGTCAAATGAAAACTCTTAGCGAATTGTTGAACCCACAGGAACTTTTTTTTTCAAAGGGAATAAGATAGCTTTACCTTTGACATCGACGGCAAAGATCATGCCGTTAGAATATTTTCCCAGCATTTTTTTGGGTTCAAGATTAGCCAAAAAGGGAAATTTTTCACCTACAATATCCTTGGGTTTATATTCATTGGCAATCCCGGCAAGGATCTCAACTACGCCATAGTCTTCGCCCAGGTCAACCTTTAGTTGAAGTAGATTGCGCGAACCTTCTAGATGTGAAGCTTCTTTGATTTCGCCGGCCCGAATATCTAACTTTTGAAAATCAAGATAAGAAATGGTTGGTTTTTTCATAGACTATTTAGCATAAACCCGGTACAGATTGCTGCCGATCTTTTCAAACTTATAAACATTGATTTGACCTATTTCGGCGGTATTTTTTACATGAGGACCGCCACAAAACTCTTTAGAGTAGTTATCAACAAAATAAACTTTAACCATGTCAGGATATTTTTCTCTGAAAAATGACTTGGCCTCAAGTTCATAAGCCTTTTTTTTAGGCATGATTTTGAACTCAACCGGTAGTTTTTCTTTGATCTTGTCATTGACTGTTTGATTAACTCTTTTTATTTCTTCATCAGTTGGTCGTTTTAAGGAGGAAAAGTCAAATCTTAGCCTTTCTGAGGTAATATTTGACCCTTCCTGTTTAATATCTTTGCCTAATACGTCATACAAAGCTTGGTGAATCAGATGCGAAGCAGTGTGAAATTTAATTGTTTTTTCAGACTGGTTAGCCAAGCCACCTTTAAACTTTTCGGTTGAGGCAGAGCGTGAAAGTTCCTGGTGTTTTTTAAACTCATTTTTGAATTCTTTCTCAAGTTTTTTTTTATTTTTGAGTTTGCCCCATTGATCTAAAAGTTCAAGAGCTATTTCTAGAGGGAATCCATAGCTTTGTTTTAGATTGAACAATAAACGACCATCAACATTTGAAGTAGTTTGTAATAATTTTGTTCCTTTATCAACTGTTTTTAGAAACGCAGACATTTCGTTTTTGATCTTAATAGTATTTAAATAACTTTTATCGTCAAAATATATTCCTTTATAGGTATTTATGATCGATTCACAAATTTTAGGAGTATCTTTTAGGGGTATAATGCCTATTTGTAGCATTTTAACCACGGTTCTTCTTAATAATCTTCTCAAAACATAACCTTGTTCTTTGTTGGCTGGTTCTAACCCCTCATTTACCATAAACGTAGCTGCTTTAAGATGGTCAATAATTATTCGCATTAAAGGTTTATTAACATCTTCGCTATATTTTTTATTAGAGACTTTTTCAACTACTTGTGTAATTGGTAGGTACAGACTGGTGCTAAAAATATCTGGATTATTTTCTAAAGCAGAAATAATTCTTTCCAGGCCACCGCCAAAGTCAACATTTTTAGCCGGTAGTTCGGAGAAAGAGCCATCCTGATTTTTCTTATATTGAATAAAAACTGAGTTGCCGATTTCCATAAAACGGCCACATTGGCAGTTAGGATGGCATTTTTGACCGTACTTTTTATTATGAAGAATTTGAGTAAACTCATAAAAAACCTCGCTGTCTGGACCGCCTGGTTCGCCCGAAGGCATATCAGACGGTGTGCCGGCTCTGGACCACCAATTTTTTTCCGGTCCGTATTTATAGATATGATCGTCTTTAACGCCTATTTTTTTCCATAGGCTATATGACTCATCGTCGGCTTGAATATCTTTTGTTCCTGAAAAAACCGTCACATAAAGTTTTTCTTTGGGTAATTTTATTATTTCTGTTAAGAACTGCCAAGACCATTTTAGTTGTTCTTCTTTAAAATAGTCACCCAGAGACCAGTTACCCATCATCTCAAACATAGTCGTGTGACGATTGTCACCAACCTCTTCAATGTCAAGGGCGCGAAAGCAGCGTTGAACGTTATACAGTCGTTTTCCCAAAGGGTGAGTTTCTCCCAGAAAATAGGGGATAAGTTGCTGCATTCCTGAACCGGTAAATAAAGTCGTCGGGTCATCTTTAGGAACTAAAGGAATGGACGGTAACTCTTTGTGCTTATTTTTTTGCCAATATTGCGCAAATAACTGTCTGAGTTTGAAATGAGAGATAGACATAATGTAAAATTATAACACGAAAAAACTATGTTGATTAAAACATCAGACAATCAGAGCGTTAAAGACTGGTTTTCCAAAATTTATATTCCACAACCAAATTCTCATAAAGGACAGAATGGCAAATTGTTAATAATCGGCGGGTCGCAACTTTTTCATGCCGCTTGTCTTTGGTCGGCTGAAATTGCTTCACATTTTGTTGACCTTTTACATTTTTCTTCAACCAAAGAAAATAATGAAATTTTTTTTAGTCTTAAGAAGCAATTTAGAAATGGGATTGTTATCTCGCAAAAAGATCTTATGGACTATGTTCGAGAAGACGATGCTATTTTAGTTGGTCCTGGGATGGTTCGAATTGGACTAGAAGGAAAATATACCCATAGAACAACAAAATATTTGATCGAAAATTTTCCAGAGAAAAAGTTTGTCTTTGATGCGGGCGCTTTACAAATGATGGATAAAAATTGGTTGTTAAAGTTAAAAACGCAAGCTATTATTACACCTCACCAAAAAGAGTTTGAAAAATTATTTAGTCTTTCACTTAAAGACAAGACTGTTGATGAAAAAGCAGAAATTGTTAAAGATACTGCCAAAAAATATAATACAGTAATTTTAATGAAAGCGGTTGATGACATTATTTCTGATGGCAAAGAGATTTTAATTGTTAACGGTGGCAATCAGGGTTTAACCAAAGGAGGCAGTGGCGATGTGTTGGCCGGCCTGACGGCGGCTTTATATACTAAAAATAAAGCTCTTAACTCAGCCGTAATTTCATCAATACTATTAAAAAAATCTGGAGAAGCGCTTCTCTTAAAAAAAGGATATTGGTATAATATCAGTGATTTAATAAAAATTATTCCTGAAGTGTTAAGTAATAGTCTATGAAAAAAGAGACCAGTATTGCAGTTAGTTTCGGAATTATTCTGGGGGTGATAGTGGCTTTTTTTGTGATTTTTCAGAGCAAAGAAAACCAAATGAGCAAAAATAAACCCCTTAATATTTCCTCAAAGATCACGCCGACAACGAAACTTTCTAATTTAGCGGCTATTGTCCCTTTACAGTTAACCGAACCAAGTGATAATGCCATCACCAATCAAAAAACTATAAAAATTAAAGGTAAGGTTAATAAAGGCTCATTGATTATTTTTCAGTCGCCGATAAAAGACTTAATTGTTAAAAATGACAAAGAAGAGTTTAGTATCGATTTTCCTTTAGCTCTAGGAGAAAACGTTATCCGTATCACGGTTTATCCAAAAGACAAAACTCTTTCTTCATTCCAAAAAGAGTTAAAAGTTTTCTACCTTGACGAACAATGAAAAAGCAACTATTAATTTTTATTATCATTGGTTTATTTGTTCTACCAGCCAGGTTAAGTTGTGGACAGATAAAAGATGCTACTGATTCTTCCAAAGCGACCAGTGGTGCCAGTCTTGATAAAGATACCCAAGTTTTCAAAGATAAAATTGTTAATGCCGTTAACGAGCAGTATAAAAAAGACCGCAAGGCGATTTCTGGATTTGTTACCAATACAAAGACATTGACTTTTAAAACTGACGCTAACGAAGAATACCAAATAAAAGTTGATGATGTCTTAACAAAATTTTTCCAAATTACCGGAGCGACGAAAAAAGAGATCAAACAATCACAGGTTCAAAAAGGTGATTACATTATTGTTACTGGTCCGGTAGTTGACAAGACGATTAATGCTAACTTTGTTTACATGGACAGTAAATATTTAGTTAAAAATGGGAAAATTACTGAGGTTGATAAAGAAGCATACTCAATCAAAGTGACCACGGCGGAAAAAGATAACTTTACTTTAGACGTTGAGACATCAACCAAACAACAAATATTAAACATTAAAACTTTAGAAGTAGAAAAGGTGGGATTTTCCAAAATTAAAGAAGGCGACACTATTCATTTTGTGGTTATTAAAACCGGTCAGGAAAAAGAAGCCAATCGCTTTCCCGCGGAAAAAATTCTCATTATCCCACAAGAATACTTTATTAAATAACTTTAAAATCCCTCCTTCGCTAAAGCTACGGAGGGCAAGCAAAAATTAATATGTTTGGCTTTATTAAAAAACTATTTGATTACAATCAGCGTGAGATTGATCGTTTGAACAAAAAAGTTCAGGAGATTAATCAACTTGAAGAGACTATCCGTCATTTGCAAGACAGTGACTTTACTAAAGAAACTGAGAAACTAAAATCACAGATTCAAAAAGGTGAAAAAACTCTTGATGAAATTTTACCTTATAGCTATGCCTTGGTGAGAGAAGTGGCTCGTCGGGTATTGGGTGAACGACATTATGATGTTCAACTTTTGGCGGGAATAGCCTTACACGAGGGAAAAATTGTCGAGCAAAAAACCGGTGAGGGTAAGACTTTGTCAGCGACAACCGCCCTATATCTAAATGCTTTAACCGGTAAAGGGGTTCACCTGGTGACAGTTAATGACTATCTGGCTCGGCGTGACTGCGGTTGGATGGGAAAAGTTTTCCACTTTTTAGGTTTAACGACATCAGCAATGATCGCTGACAAATCTTTTATTTATGATTCTGAATATAAGGATAAAGAGGCCCAAGACTGGCGTTTGGTTAATCTCAGGCAGGTTTCCAGAAAAGAAGCCTATTTAGCCGATATTACCTATGGTATTAACAGTGAATATGGTTTTGACTATCTTAGGGATAATATGGCCCAAAGTTCGCAAGATTTGGTCCAAAGAGATTTTTATTACGCGATTATTGATGAGGCTGATTCGGTATTAATAGATGAAGCAAGAACGCCCCATATTATTTCCGCTCCTTACGAAGAAGATACTTCAAAGTACTATCAATTTGCAAAAATTGTCAAGATGCTTGATCCCAAAACTGACTATAAAATTGATGAAAAATTACGAACTGCAAATTTAACCGAGGCCGGGGTAAAAAAGATTGAAGGAATTCTTAAAGTTGATAATATTTATGAAAAAGATTTTGATACGCTTTTTCATATTGAGACGGCCTTAAAAGCTGATGGAGAAATCATTAAGGCTGATGGGACTCGCAGTAAGCTTTTTAATCTTGATAAAGAGTATATTGTCAAAGATGGCGAAGTGGTCATCGTTGATGAGTTTACCGGTCGACTTTTAGTAGGGCGGCGTTTTTCTGAAGGGATTCATCAAGCGATTGAAGCTAAAGAAAATGTTTCAATTCAAAAAGAATCAAAGACTTTGGCAACCGTTTCTTTACAGAACTACTTTCGTCTTTATAAAAAATTAGCCGGTATGACCGGAACGGCCGCTACTGAAGCGGAAGAGTTTCACAAAATTTATAAAGCCGATGTCATTGTTGCCCCAACTCATCGGCCAATGATCAGAGCTGACCATCCGGACATTATCTATAAAACTGAAAGAGCCAAGTTCGAAGCGGTTGCCAACGATATTGCCGAAAACTACAAAAAAGGCCGACCAGTACTTGTCGGTACAACCTCAATTGAAAAAAATGAGCTGTTATCAAGAATTTTAGGTCAAAAAGGAATTCCCCATGAACTTTTAAATGCTAAACAACATGAAAGAGAAGCTTTAATTCTGGCTCAGGCCGGAAAAAAAAGCGCCATTACGGTTGCCACTAATATGGCTGGACGAGGCGTTGATATTGTTTTGGGTGGAACACCGGACGAAGATAAAACCAAGCGGGAAAAATGGCAAAAAGACCATGATGATATAGTGGCTCTAGGAGGATTATATGTTATTGGTACGGAGAGGCACGAATCACGTCGAATTGATAATCAGCTTAGAGGTCGATCTGGTCGTCAGGGTGATCCAGGAGAAACAAGATTTTACGTTGCTTTAGATGATGACCTGATGAGGATTTTTGGTGGTGAACAGATTTCTAATTTAATGAACTTTTTGAAGTTTCCTGAAGACCAACCCCTAAGTCATTCAATGGTATCACGAGCAATTGAACAAGCTCAGGTTAAGGTTGAAGGTTACAACTTTGATATCCGGAAACACCTAGTTGATTTTGATGATGTTTTAAATAAACAGAGGGAGATTGTTTATTCGCTACGGCGCAAAATATTATCGTTGCCGGAAAAAAGCCTGAATGACTTTAAAGAAGAGATCTATAAGATTTTTGCCGAGGAGTTTTCCGTTTTGGTCAATAGTTCATTAATTGATCCTGATGAGAAAAAAGAAGAAGATTTTAAAAGACTTTATCAAGAACTAAACTTTATTTCTTCGTTTGAAGAACAAAAAGTGAAAAAAATTTGGGAAACCGGTAGGGGAGAGGAACTGATTAGTTTTTTAACGCACGAACTAAAAGATCAATATTTAAAAAGAGAAAAGAAAATGGGAGAAAAGTTTTGGAATGAAATTGTTCGGATGATATTTTTATCAACCATTGATAAATACTGGACTGATCATCTGACCGCCATTGAAGATCTGCGGGAAGGAATTAATCTGCGCGGTTATGCCCAGCTTGATCCTTTAGTTGAGTATAAAAACGAGGCCTTTACTATGTTTGAAAAACTACTGGGAGATATTGATTTTGAAGCCACAAGAAGACTTTTTAAGATTAAGGTGGAACAGAGGCGGCCGATAATCGAAGAGAAAAAAGACCAACCGTTAACTTTTAAATCAGCCTCGGGAATAGACCCGTTTAAGGGTCAGGTCTCCCCTACTGATCAAAAAAATATTTCGTCTCCCCCGACTCAAAATGCGCCGTCGGTAGGTGAAGAATTAGGTTTTAAAGTGATTGCTCCGGGAACAAAAACTAAAAAAATTGGTCGGAATGATCCGTGCTGGTGCGGTTCAGGAAAAAAATACAAGCGTTGTCACTATCCAAATTAAGCGCGTCATGAGCGAAGTCGAATGACAAAAAGTGCCATTATCCGAATTAATATATGATTTCATTTGTTTATTTTGATGTTGGTGGGGTAGCTATTTTAGACCTTTCCGGAACTAATAAATGGAATCAGATAAAAGACGGGCTTAAAATTCCCAAGGAACAAAACAAAGCTTTTGATAATTTTTTTGCCTATTATGAAGCAAACTGTACTGATTGGGATATTGAGTCTTTGATTCCAACGATAAAGACGCGATTTGGAGGGACAATTCCAAACAATTACTCAATGTTGGCGGATTTTGTTGTCCGTTTTGAGAAAAATCCTCCCTTATGGCCGGTAATAAAAGAAATAAAAGAAAAATGTAAAATCGGCCTTTTGACTAATATGTACCCTCGTATGTTACAAGCTATTAAAGATCGCAATCTTCTTCCACCTGTTGATTGGGATGTGATAATTGATTCAAGCGTTGTCAAATCTTTGAAACCTAATAAAAAAATCTTTGAAATTGCCGAAAAAGAGGCCAAAGTAAATAAAAATGAAATTGTGTTTGTAGATAATGGTATTGAAAATATTCAAGCAGCTCGAAATTTTGGTTGGAAAACTTTTTTATATGATCCGGCGAATCCAGTAGGATCAAGCAATAAACTAAGTGATTTTTTCAAGAGGGTAAATATCTAAAGCTATTTTCTCGTAAGGATGAACTTTTTTAATTGCGGTAATTACTTGTTTTAATTTTTCTTTGGTACAGGTAGTTTCAATTCGTTCTTCAACAACTTCTTCAAATTTCCCGACTTTGCCAATTGTTGGATGGGCACCTTTAAGAGGTTTAAATCTACCAACACCCTTTATTGAAAATGTACAGTGACTATAATTGCCAATTATTCCTGCTCCGGCATTTCCCATCGCTTCTCTAACAATATCTGCATTCGATTCCGGCACTGTGACTACTAATTTAAACAAATTTTGATTATTCATATTTTGATATTCCTAATCTGTTTTTTTGTGTTGTTCGGGATACCAAGCCGGGACACAGGGGACAAACATTTCTAAACTACCTTCCCAATAATACTTTTCTTTGGCTTCGATTAGGATTAGATCTCCCTCACTGATTTCTATTTCCTTATTTTCAACGACAACTTTACCCTTTCCCTTAATTACATAACCAATTTCTTTGCAAACCATATTAACCACAGTTCCCCTATCAGGATACCGCCCATTTAATTTTATAATCGCGCCATTGATATCCTTATCGCCCAAGGGGTATTCAATGGCAATACAATTCTTGCTGTTTTTGAACTCTTTGGTTTTTATGAATTACTTTCATATTAATATTCAACTCTTAATTCATGAATCCAGATTTTAGGTGGACGGGAAAGCATATAAACAATTGCATCTGCTAAATCAGCTGGATTGGTGAATTTTTCTGAAGGCACTTTTTCTCCGGTTTTCTCGAACATTTTAGTGTTGGTTCCGCTTTGATAAACACCGGCTACTCGTACGTTTGAATCCTTAAGGTCAGCTTTTAAAACTTCTGTAAATCCGGTCACTCCGTATTTACTGGCTGTATAAACTGATTGGCCGGCTTGGGCAACAACACCAGATTTAGAAGAAACATTAATGATAGCCGCTTCATTTTGTTTCTTAAGATTGGGTAAAACTAGGCGAGTGCAGTTAATTAGAGCCGTCAGATTGGTTTGAATAACATTATTAATGGTCATCTCATCAATGTTCTCTAACGGTCCCATTTTTTGCCAGATACCGGCAACATTGATAAGAATATTAATATTTTTGAAGTCAGCAATTATTTTTTTAATAGTTTTTTTTAGATCAGAGTTTTTAGTAATGTCACAAGGATAAACATTAACTTTTACAGAGCTTAATTTTTCCGCTTCTTTTTTAGTCTCCTCTAACCTATTTTTATTTCTCCCAATCAAAGCAAGATTAACTTTTTCCTTTGCCAATCTTAAGGCCACTTGTTTACCTATTCCATCACTCGCTCCTGTCACAATCGCTATTTTATTTTTTAGAATCATATTATTTTAGAAATTTTAACAATATTATTTATTCAGTATTTAATGAAAATAAATTATGGTCTCCATGATTATAGACCTTATCTTTTTCTTTAGAAGTATATGATTCAACGATTTTGCCAATAAAAATTGTATGATCTCCCGTTATAATTGATTTGATGACTCTACATTCATAAGCAGCAACAGAACCTTCTAAAATAGGGGTGTTGATAATTTTTGAAGGAATTGTTTTTAATCTACAATTTTTTAATTTATCTACATTATGTCCATGCACGCTTCCACAATATAAAATGTCGTTCTTTTGTTTATGTGACGGCAAGCATAAAACAAATTCTTTTGTTTCACTAATAACTTTATGCGAATAATGTTTCTTGTATAAACAAATTGCCCAACATCTAGGTTCTGAGCTACATAAAGTAAACCATCCAATTGGAGTTATGTTGATTTTATTATTTTTATCCTTGCAAACAATAAGTGCGACAGCCTCTGGGTATCTTTTTTTAATCGCTTCTTCAATGCTAGCCTTATTCATCATGATTTTATTTTATCAAATTAATCTCTTTGTTTTTTATTGACAAGATTTTCTTTCTTTAGTAGACTAAAACAGAATTATCAATTAAATTTTTTATGATAAAAGAAATAATTAGTCGTCGTAGTGTCCGGAGTTATAAATCTACTCCGGTTAAAAAAGAAGATATTATTGAAATAATTAAGGCGGCTCAGTATTCACCGTCTGGTCGTCATAGTAGAGCTTGGGAGTTTGTAGTTGTAAATAATAAAAAAGAAAAAGACGAGATCTATAAACTCATTAGTCAAGACTTTATTAAGGAAGCTCCAGTTTTAATTGTTTCGGCGGTTGATACCAAAAAAACTAATCTTGGTGTACAAGATTTGGCCATTGCCTCAGAAAATATTTTTTTGCAGGCGACTCAACTGGGATTGGGGACAGTTTGGAAAAATTTAGACGCAGAGTGGGCTAGCAAAGTAAAAAAGACTCTTAATATTCCCGACCATTTTCTTGTTATTAACATTATTCCTTTAGGATATCCTAAAGAAGATATAAGTCCTCATAATGAAAAAGAGGATTTTGAAAACTCAAAAATTCATTGGGGAAAGTGGTAAAGAGTTAGTATAATAAAAAAATGACCTTTTATAGAAAAATCTACGATCCAAAAAGTAGTGAACCTTTTAAAGTCAGCCGTTCAAAGATTGATCTTTTTATGGAGTGTCCGCGATGTTTTTATTTGGATCGGCGATTGGGAATAACCAGACCATCACTGCCCGGCTTTTCCTTAAACTTAGCCGTTGATACGCTTTTGAAAAGCGAGTTTGATATTCTAAGAAAAGAAAAAAAAGCTCATGCTTTAATGACTAAGTATGGCATTGATGCTATTCCTTATTCTCATCCCGATCTTGATATCTGGCGGGAAAATTTTAAAGGTGTCGAACACTTGCACGAAAAAACTAACTTAATTATTTCCGGAGCGATTGATGATATTTAGATTAATAAAAAAGAAGAACTGTCAATTGTTGATTATAAATCAACTTCAACTGAAAAAGAAATCTCTTTAGAAGATCGTTATAAACAAGGTTATAAAAAACAACTGGAAGTTTACCAATGGATTTTTAGACACAATGGTTTTAATATTTCAAAAACTGGTTATTTTGTTTTTGCCAATGCCAGCAAAAATAATCCCAAGTTTGATGGTATTTTAAATTTCAAGCTTTCAATAATCTCCTATGACGGTGATGATAGTTGGGTTGAGCCAACTGTAATCAAATTAAAACAATGTCTTGATTCCAAGGAAGTTCCCAAATCAAGCCCTAACTGTGAACACTGCTCTTTTGCCAATAACTTTAATAAAGTTAATAAATAGTTTATGAAAAAAAATACCCATTATTTAGCAATTTTAGCGGTAGTTGGAGCGGCGGTAATTGGTGGAGCATTGCCAGTCTATATAAAAATTGGTTTAAAACAAATTTCTCCATTTAGTTTTACTCTATTACGGTTTGTATTGGCTTCTTTATTCTTTATTCCTCTTTTCGGCCGAGAAAAGAAAATTTCTTTTAAGAATTTTTTAGAAATTGCTTTTGTCTCTTTATTAAGTACCGCCAATATAATTCTTTTTTCTTTCGGAATTAAATTAACTGCAGCCAGTATAGGGCAAATGCTTTATGCCGGAGTTCCAATAATCGTCGCTTTATTATCATTTTTTATGTTGAAAGAGAAAATCTTTGGCAAAAAATTATTTGGGATTGTTCTTGGATTTATTGGTACAATCTTAATTGTTATCTTACCCTTATTATCAAGGAATAATCTTTTATCTGGAAACCTGCTTGGTAATCTAATGATTTTTATTGGTGCTTTTTTCTACTCTTTATATGGAATATATTCTAAAAAGATCCAAAAAAAATACTCACCCGTGCAGTTAACGGGAGTTTTTTCCTTAACCACAGCTTTGGTGGTTCTCTTTCCTGCCGTGGGCGAGATCGTTTCAGGTAGTCATTGGTGGATAGGTTTAACCGGGCAGACAATCTTTAGTCTTTTTTACGTCGGTCTTTTAGGGACGGCAGTTTATTATCTTCTTTACCAATATGCGATAAAAAATGGGACTCCTATTCTTGCTTCGATGACGCTTTATTTACAACCGGTGATGACTATTGTTTGGGCATCAATTCTATTGGGTGAAAAGATTACCTCTGGTTTTATTTTCTGCGCAATAATGGTTCTTCTTGGCGCGTATTTAACCACGAGATAATATTTTTAAACTCGTCAATATTTTTTTTATCTCCGTGGGAACCCTCCTGTCAAGCAGGTCCCAAGCCTGCCTGCCGGCAGGCAGGTCGTAAAAAAAATCTTGACTTCGTTAAAATATTTTTTATTTAACGGTAACACTCTTAGCCAGATTTCTTGGTTTGTCCGGGTCATAACCTTTGGCTAGCGCCAGATAATATCCCAAAAGCTGAGCGACAACAACATTAGGAATAATAGTCGCTTCTTGACAGTTTTTTACTTCGATAAATTCATCATAAATCGAATTATTTTTTTCGGCAATGCCAATGACATAAGCACCACGAGCTTTAATTTCGTAGGTCGATGATAGGGTGTCGGCATAAGTTTCATCAGACGGATTGTAAACAATCACCGGGGTTTTTTTTTCTATTAAGGCAATCACGCCGTGTTTAAGTTCGCCGGCGGCAAAACCTTCGGCGTGAATATAAGAAACCTCTTTAATTTTAAGGGCCGATTCCAAAGCAGTTGGGTAGGAGACTCCCCGACCCAAGACATAAATGTGTTGCCTATCTTTTAATCTATTAGCCAATGTTTTTATCTGGGTTGATTTGATAATTCTTTCAATTTCGACAACTGCTTTTTTTATTTGTTCTACTCCCTTTTCATAACCACCATTAAGACAGTAGGCTAAAAGATAAAGGATAGCAATTTTTGCAGTAAAAGACTTAGTCGCCAGGACACATTTTTCCGGACCGGCCTGAAGAAGAATTTTTTCATCACTCATCCGGTAAAGGGTTGAACCAAGAACATTGGTGATGGCCATAATTTTAGATTTTTTCTCCTGGGCTTTTTTTAAGCAGGAAATTGTGTCAATAGTTTCCCCTGATTGGGATAAGGCAATAATTAGAGACTTATCAGTTAAAAAATCCGTTAAATAATTAAACTCAGAGCTAACCGAAACATTAATGTGACGTTTAGCGATTTTCGAAAATAAATAACTGCCGGCTAAAGCAGCATAGTAGGCAGTCCCGCAGCCAATTAAATAACTACCATATGATTTTTTAATAATCTGACTGGCTTTTTCAAGGTTGTTCTTTTGGGTATTGACAATATTTAACAAAACTTTTGGTTGCTCATTGATTTCTTTCATCATAAAGTTTGGATATTTGCCTACCTCAGCGTCTTGTTTATCATAATGTAAAGTGACGTATTTAATGGCTTTAATTTTATTGTGAGAATTAAATAGTTGTTGGTTTTTGTTATTGATTATCAAAAGCTCATTGTCTTCAAGAAAATAAACTTCTTTTGTATAAGGAATTATTGCCGAGGCGTCAGAAGCAATAATTTTTTCCTGATTATTTTTTCCAAAAACAATTGGCGAACCATTTTTTATGGCAAAAAACTCTTCAGTTCTTGGAAAAAAAACAATTATGGCGTTCATACCCTTCATTTCCTGAAAAGTTTTTTTGATTATTTCAGGTTTACTGTTGTCTGTCTTTAACTTTTCCTCAATTAAGTGGGCGATGACTTCGCTGTCAGTCTCTGATTGAAATTCGTGACCAAGTTTTTGTAATTTTTTCTTAAGAGTTTCAAAATTCTCAACAATACCATTATGAACAATAGCCACTTCTTTTTTACAGTCGGTATGAGGGTGAGTATTTTTTTCCGTGACGCCACCATGGGTTGCCCAACGAGTATGACCTAATCCAATACGTGAGTTGACTTTTTTTATTTTGGCATTACCAATCTTACCAATATGTTTTTCAATAAAAAGACCGGAATTTTTTTTAACAACCAAACCCCAAGAGTCATAACCACGATACTCCAACGATTTTAAACCATTAAGAATAAGATCAGCTGCATTATTTTTATTACCTGTATAAGCAAAGATCCCGCACATAAAATTTAAATAATTTTTAATGAAGCTTTGGAAGTAGCGTTATTTAGTTTTCCCTTTGTAGTTCGAATTACTTCGAAGTTTTAAGGAAAACTTTTAGGTCGATAACGTCGGCCTGAAGGTTTCCGCTGATGCTTCCCGCCAAAGGCGGGAGTCCGATTTCCCCCGCCAAGGCGGGGGACCTTCTTCCTCGTCACCCCGCCAAAGGCGGGGCCATGCGCTCAAAAAAATAATTCTACTTTTAAGCCATTCTTATTATAACAAAATTTATGATAATTTTAAATTTTTAATTATAAATTTAAAATCAATTTTTAAGATTTAATTATAAATTTTTAAAAGCGCAGATACCTTTTTTTTAGACAATCGCCTGGGTAGCCCTTAGATTGGGTGAGGCGGTCTAAAAAAAACGGTATCGAGCTTTTAACGGATAAAATTAGAAGAGTTTCATCTGGGGAACAGGCTTAGCCTTTTTTTCAGAAGGTTTGTTAATCGCCGGTTGTTTTTTCATTTTAAAAAACCGGTTGGCAAGAGAGTACATCTCAAACTTTAGAAGAAAATCCTTAAAGGAATTTGGGAATTGATTAAACTTGGTTTCATCTAATTTAATTTTAACATCGACGTTTTTGTCAATTTCAGAGAGTTTCTTGGCCATTAAAATATCTTCTTTGGAGTTGATGAGGGCTTGTTTGATTTTTTCGGACTTAACCTTATTAATATTTTTTAGTAATTTTTCAATCGTATTGAATTGATTAATTAATTGACTGGCGGTTTTTGGGCCAATACCTTTAGCGCCCGGATAGTTGTCTGATTGGTCGCCAGCCAGCGCTTTAAAATCTGCCATCTGTTTGGGGGTGACGCCAAAGCGATCGATTACTTGCTGCCGGTCATAGACAATTGTTTTGGCAAAGCCAATATGAGGAGTGATGACGAAAATATTTTTATCCACCAGCTGAAGAATGTCTTTATCGCCAGACAAGATTAAAACCTTATTCAATTGCGGACTAAACTGTTTTCCCAGGGTGCCAATGACATCGTCGGCTTCAAAGCCAGGCTTTTCACTATAAATAATTTTTGCTTCTTGTAATCCTTCTTTAACAAAAGGAATCTGAACTATAAAATTGTCTTCAAGTTTTTTTCTCTGGGCCTTGTACTCTTTAAACATTTTTTTTCTGAAGGTTGGCGCGGCGACATCAAAACAGACAATCAAATGGGTTGGTTTAAAGTCAACAACGGCTTTATTTAGAATAGAAAAAAAACCGTAAATAACGTTAGTTGGTGTTCCGTCTTTAGTTTTAAAAGGAGGAATAGCATGATAAGCTCGGTGCATCAAAGCATTACCATCAATAAGCAGTAAGGTATTCATTTATTTGCCAAGATCTGTATCTTTTCTTTGCTACCAACAATTTTTTCAAAATCTTCTTGGTCAAGACTCTCCTTAGTTAATAGTTCTTGAGTAACTTTGTCTAACATCTCTCTTTTTTCTTGAATAGTTTTGACAGATAAGTTGTAAGCTTGCGTAATAATTTTTTTTATTTCCGCGTCAATCTTGGCCATCACCTCTTGAGAGATTTGGCTTTGTTCCATATAGGCTTTTCCCCAATCAGTAACATCTCTTGTTGGCCCAAAATTAATTGGTCCTAGTTCACTCATACCATACTCAACGACCATAGCCTTGGCAATTTGAGTCGCCTGATCAAAGTCATTGGCGGCACCGGTGGTAACTTCATTAAAGACTACTTGTTCGGCGGCCCGGCCTCCCATCATAACGCCGATTTGTTCAAGAAGATGGGTTTTTGTTTCATGAAGTTTATCTTTAGCCGGCGGAATCAGAGTATAACCAAGGGTCATACCACGGGAAACAATTGAGATTCGGTGGACCGGATCTGTATGAGGTAGAAAATGAGAAACAATTGCATGACCGGCCTCATGATAGGCAGTCAGTTTTTTATCCAAATCAGTTTGCAGTCTTTTCTTTTCAGGGCCAAGTTTAACTTTGGTAGCCGCTTCTTCAATGTCTTCCATATTTATCTTATCTTTAGCTGCACGTGCCGCATGAATAGCCGCTTCATTAAGCATATTCTCAAGATCAGCTCCGGAAAAGCCAACCGTTCTTTTGGCAACTTTTTCCCAGTTAACATCAGAAGCAAAAGGTTTATTCCTAGCGTGAATTTTTATAATTTGTTTTCTTCCTTCAAGATCTGGATAGTCAACCACAATTCTTCGATCAAAGCGACCTGGTCTAAGTAGGGCGTTGTCTAATAAATCACCTCGGTTAGTAGCGGCAATAACTACCACTTGTTGAGTTGGGGTAAAGCCATCCATTTCCACCAGGATTTGATTTAAGGTTTGTTCGCGCTCGTCATGAGAGGGCATAATACCGGCTGATCTAGCTCTGCCAATAGCGTCAATTTCATCAATAAAAATAATTGAAGGGGCGCTTTTTTTGGCGGTATCAAAAAGATCACGCACCCTAGCAGCACCAATACCAACCAACATTTCCATAAACTCAGAACCGGCAATGGAAATAAATGGGACATTAGTTTCTCCAGCAACCGCTTTTGCCAATAACGTTTTTCCACAACCAGAAGGGCCAACTAGAAGAACTCCTTTAGGAGTTCGCGCCCCCAATTTTTTGTATTTTTCCGGATGTTTTAAAAAGTCAACCACTTCTTCCAGCTCTTTTTTAGCTTCTTCAACCCCAGCCACATCATTAAAAGTTGTCTTCGGCATATCCTTGGAAAAACGTTTTCCTTTGGATTGGCCAAAAGAAAAGACTGAATCTTGAGCTCCTTTGGCTTGTCTGAATAGAAAAACAAAAAAAGCTACCATAAGAAGGGTGGGAATAATATTGCTTAAAAAACTAACAATTCCCGATGAAGCTTGAGTATCTTTAATGGTTATATTTACATTTTCAGGATTAATGCCTGAATCACGGAGGATTTTCATAAAACTATCACTGGTTTCTTTGGTAGTGGTCGCCAGAGTATTATTTTTGTAGTAAATAATAATTTTATTATCTAAGACCTCGACTTTATTAACAGATTTTTTCTTTATATCATTAACCACGGTTGTAATTGATTTCTCAGGAACAGCCTTGTTGAACTCTTGTGAGATAGACCTAACTGCATAAAAAAGAAAAAGAAGAATAAATCCGATAATAAAAATATTTTTTAGATTAAAGTTCATTTTGAACTCAACTATTTTTTGGATGTCCATTTTTTTAGGACTTTGGTTTTTAGAATTTTTTTTGATTGGCATGGGATTATTTTAACAAAATTTTGATAAAATAGAAAAGTTAACTCAGGCTATGATTATACAGAAAATAACTAAAAAGAACGTAGACCAAATTATTGATCAAACGGTAGGAGTTCTGAACCGTGGTGGTTTGGTCATTTTTCCTTCTGACACAGTCTATGGACTTTTGGTTGACGCCAATAATGAAAAAGCCGTTAAAAAATTGATTACTTTTAAAAATCGCCCACCGGGGAAAGCGATTTCAGTCTTCGTAGCTGATCCGACAATGCTGAAGAGATTCGTTTTAGTCAATGATAAACAGTTTAAAACCATCCAAGAATTTATTCCTGGCCCGTTTACAATTGTTTTAGCCTCAAAACACAAAGTTTCTCAGTTATTAGAATCGGAAAAAGGTAGTTTGGGGGTAAGAATCCCAAACAATATATTTATTAATAAGTTAACAAAGAAATTTGGTCGGCCGATAACAGCTACTTCAGCCAATTTAGCGAGTCGTTCACCTCATTATTCTGTCGGTTCTTTGATTAAAGATTTAACAAAGCAAAAAAAAGAACTGATTGATTTGATAGTTGATGCCGGTAAACTGCCTCGGAACAAACCATCAACCGTGATTGATTTAACAGGGGAAAAAATTGAGATCCTTCGCCAAGGAGATATTCCTTTTAAAAATAAAATAAGTTACTTATCAAGTTCTTCTGAAGAAACTAAAAAAATTGGTCAAACTATTTTTAATAAACTGAGATTAATAGAAACAACTAAACCATTGGTTTTTATTATTGAAGGTGAGTTAGGAGTCGGCAAAACAATTTTTATCAAAGGAATTGGCAAGTATTTAGGAATTAAAAACATTGTTTCGCCGTCGTTTGTTATTTACTATGAATATAACTTAAAAGACGCTTTATTTAAAAAATTAATTCATCTTGACCTATACAATATTCAAGACGAAGAAGAGTTGAAATACTTGGGAATAGATAAATATCTAAAGAAGGGAAATTTACTTTGTTTTGAATGGGGAGAAAAAATGGGCCATTTTTTTAACTTTTTAAAAAAAATTGCCACCATTATTTACATAAAAATGGAATATATCAGCGAACAAAAGCGAAAATTAACCGTTATTGAAACATGCGACGATCGTAGTATAAAACAATAATATGAAAATTTTGGCGATTGACACATCTTGTGATGAAACGTCCGCAGCGGTAACTGAAGGAAGGCGGGTTTTGGCGAATGTTATATATTCGCAGATTTTAATTCATAAAAAGTGGGGCGGGGTAGTTCCATCATTAGCCAAAAGAGCTCACGAAGAAAGAATTGACTTGGTAATTGATGAGGCTTTAAAGAATTTGGGGTTTGTCTCGATTTCCCTCCCGCCAATGAAAAGCATCGATGCCATCGCAGTTACTTATGGCCCGGGTTTGGCAGTTGCTTTAGAAGTAGGGATAAAGAAAGCTAAAGAGATGGCTATAAAATATAATAAGAAAATTATTGCGATAAATCATATGGAGGGTCATATTTACTCGGTTTTTACTCAAAATTCAAAAGGTAATCCAAAACAAGACTTTAATTTTCCTTATTTGGTGCTGCTTGTTTCCGGGGGTCATACGGAGTTGGTTCTTTTTGAAGATCATCTGAGGTACAAAATTATTGGTCAAACGATTGACGATGCGGCGGGCGAAGCTCTTGATAAGGCGGCTAAAATGTTGGGTTTTGGTTATCCGGGTGGACCGATTATTGAAAGATTAGCTCAAGAAGTAAATAATAAAGATTATTTTAAATTTCCCAGACCAATGTTAAAAAGTCAGGATCTGAACTTTTCTTTTTCCGGCTTAAAAACTGCTTTTTATTATTTCATAAAAAAAATGCCAGAGTCAGATAAGAATAAACAACTGAAAGAACTAGTTAGTTCTTTTCAGGAAGCAGTATTTGACAGCTTGATAAAAAAAACTGAAAAAGCCATAAAATTAACTAAGATCAATCATCTGGTTATTTCCGGTGGGGTTAGTGCCAACCTTTATTTAAGAAAAAAATTTAGACAACTGGTTGAGAGCAATGGAGGTACGGTTTTACTCCCACCATATAAATATTTGACTGGAGATAATGCGGCTATGATTGGTGTTGCCGCTCACTATCACGTCATGAAAAATGATTTTGTCAAAGACCTTAATAGACTGGATCGAGTACCGCGTTTAACATTGACTTGATTTTTATATTTTCTTCTATTAAACTAATACCTATTAAGTATATGTTAACAATCAGTAATCAATCAGACTACGGTATCTTATTAATTTCCAGCTTAGTGGGAAAAAAAGACTATAGTCCTTTATCAGAACTTCTTGAAAAGACCAAGCTTCCAAAACGATATTTGGCCAGGATTGCTTCAGTCCTTAGTAAAAATAAAATCATTAAAAGCAAAGAAGGTAAGGAAGGTGGCTATAAATTGATTGCTAAATTAAATAAAATTAATTTATTTGATTATCTAGAAATTTTTGAGGGTGACTTAAGTTTATGCAAGTGTCATGTAGAGAGTTATTCCTGTCAACACGAAAATATATGTCATCATCAGATTTTTTTTAGAAAAAAACTTGATGACATTATCTGTAATCAATTAAAAAAAATTAAATTAAGTCAATTAATAAAATGAAAAAACAAATCTATTTTGACTATGCAGCCACCACTCCGGTTGATCCCCGGGTAGTCAAAGCCGTGCAGCCATATTTTTTCATACAATATGGCAACACTATGTCTGGTCATAGTCTCGGCCAAAAAGCCGCCCAGATTTTGGAAAATACCAGACAGCTTTTTGCTGATTATATTAATGCCTCACCCGAGGAAATAATTTTTACCGGATCGGCCACTGAAAGTAATAATCTGGCTCTAAAAGGAGTTATGTTTGCCAACCGGTCGCAAAAAAACCATTTAATCGTTTCTCAGATTGAACATGATTGCGTTTTGGAAAGTGCCCAATGGTTGGAGAAACAAGGGTTTAAGGTGACTTATTTAACGGTAGATAAAAACGGTTTTATTGACATTAATGAATTAGAAAAAGCGATTACTCCGCAAACTGCCCTAGTTTCCATTATTCACGGCAATAATGAAGTTGGTACTGTTCAGGATATTGAAGCCATTGGTAAGTTGTGCCGTAGTAAAGGCGTATATTTTCACACCGACGCCGCTCAAAGTTTTGGTAAACTACCGATTGACATTAAAAAACAGAATATTGATCTTTTAACTGCTTCTTCTCATAAAATTTATGGTCCAAAAGGAGCCGCCTTGCTTTTTGTCAGAAGCGGGGTTCGAATCGAACCGATTCTTCATGGTGGTGGACATGAAAAAGGATTAAGATCTTCAACCGTCAATCTACCGGCGATTGTTGGATTTGGGAAAGCAGTGCAAATATTAAAAAAAGGAGGTAAAAAAGAAAATAACCGATTAAGCAAATTAAGAGACTATTTAATTAAAAAAGTTCTTACCAATATTAAAGGGACCCACTTAAACGGAGATCCAAAAAAAAGATTAGCCAATAATATTAATATTTCTTTTGCTTCGGTTGAAGGCGAGTCGTTGATGATGGAACTTGACTTTCAGAACATTGCTGTTTCCACCGGTTCAGCCTGTTCTTCAAAAATTCTCATGCCTAGTCATGTTCTTATGGCTATGGGTCGTCAACCTCAGGAAGCTCATGGATCACTGCGAATCAGTCTTGGCCGTTGGACAAAAAAAAGTGATATTGACTATTTAGTTACAAATTTAAAAAAAGTTATCAAAAAACTGAGAGCTATCTCTCCATTTAACTATGTCTAATACTAATTTTTATACCAAGGAAACCATCAAACACTTTCGTGACCCCCATAACTATGGTGAAATAAAGAAGCCCAATGGTAAAGGGACTGTCGGTAACATAATCTGTGGCGATGTTATGTCACTGTACATTGTCGTTGATAAAAAAAAGGAAACGATTAAAGAAGTAAAGTTCAAAACCTACGGTTGTGCGGCGGCGATTGCCACCAGCAGTGTGATTACCGATCTGGCCAAGGGTAAAACCATTGATCAGGCGCTAAAATTAAGTAAAAACGACGTTATTGAAACTTTGAAAGGATTACCGCCAATAAAGATTCATTGTTCACTTTTGGCAATTGACGCTTTAGGCGAAGCCATTTATCAGTATTTATTTAAGGAAAACAAAACTATTTCTCCTGATTTGAAAAAAAGGCATGAAAGAATTGAAAAAGATAAAAATCAAATTGAAGAACGCTATCAAAAATGGATTAAACCCAAAAAAACCGGTTGAAAAACTGATCTCCAGCCCTTATCATTATATTAATTAGTATTTAATTATAAAAATGGACAACCAAAATCTCAAAGATCCTCAAAATCCTTCCGGACCGGTTAAGGTGCGGAATTTAAAAGTTTGGGTTGATCGTAATCTTTGCATTGGCGCGGCTACTTGTATTGCGGTCGCTCCCAAAACTTTTCTTCTTGATTCAGAAGCTAAAGCAGTTATTCTTAACAGTATTGACGAAGAAACTGATGAGGCGATTATTGACGGTGCTAAAGCTTGTCCAGTAGCGGCTGTTATCATTGAAGACGACAAGGGCAATCGAATCTTTCCTAAATAAGTGGTTATGAAAAGAATTTTGTGGAAAATTGGCGGTGAAGCCGGCTACGGCATCATGACCACCGGAACTGTTCTTTCTAAAATCGCCAGTCGCCTAGGTTATCATGTTTTTGACTCGGTCGAATATCCATCACTTATCCGTGGCGGTCACAATACTTACGATGTGTTTATCTCCGATGAAGAGATTCACAGTCTAAAACACAAAATTGATTATTTAATTTGTTTAAATAAAGATACTTTTGAACTTCATAAAGATCGGTTAACTTCAAATACAGTAGTGGTTTATGATCCAAATGAATTTGATCCAGGCGAAGGATTCCAAAAGATACCCGTACCTTTTAGTGAAATATTGAAAAACCACCAAGGAAAAATTGTCATGGAAAATATGATTGCTCTTGGTGTTTCTTTAGCCCTAATGGGCGGAGATCTCACCATTCTTAATGAAATTATTAGCGAACGGTTTGCCAAAAAGGGTGAAGCAATTATAGAGATTAATCATAAATTTGCCGCTGAAGGTTTTAAATATGTTAAAGATAATCACGAAAAAATCATTGAACCGATTTTTGAGAAAAAAGACGCTGATAAAAAAATGGTTTTAACCGGCAACGAAGCCTTTGCCTTAGGCAGCGTCATTGCTGACTGTCGTCTATACGCGGCCTATCCAATGACACCGGCCACCGGCGTTCAAACAACCTTAGCCAGTTGGCAAAATAAAACCGGGATGATTGTTCGTCATTCTGAAGATGAAATTGCCGCGGTTTTAACCGCTATTGGCGGATCTTTTGCCGGAGTTCGTTCGTCAACCGGGACTTCTGGCGGAGGCTTTGCCCTAATGGTTGAGGCAATTTCATTGGCAGGAATCACAGAAACCCCTTTGGTAATTTTTTTATCGCAAAGACCAGGTCCAGCGACCGGTATGCCCACTTGGACAGAACAGGCAGACCTGTTGTTTGCGGTTAATGCCGGTCATGGTGAGTTCCCAAAAATTGTTTTAGCTCCGGGAGATGTTGACGAAATGCTTGAACTGACTGCTAAAGCTTATAATCTGGCCGATTTTTATCAGACACCAATAATTGTTATGTCAGATATGTTTTTGTCTGAGTCTCACAAAACCATTACTCAGATATTTCTAAACAACTTAATTAATCAGTATAAAATTAACCGTGGCAAACTGGTTGTTAAACCATCTGATCAAAAGTACCTCAGATACAAAGAAACCGAAGATGGTATTTCCGAAAGATTAATTCCGGGCGCAAAAGGCTATTTTTACCAAGCAAATTCTTATGAACATTTTGAAGATGGTCACACAACCGAAGACAGTTGGGTCAGAATTAATCAGGTAAATAAAAGAAAAAATAAAATCCTTAATTATCTGAAGGCTGATTTCCCCTTGCCAAAAATTTATGGTAATTTTGATAAGGCTGAAACAGTTTTTGTGGCTTGGGGGTCAACGAAAGGACCGGTTCTCGAAGCGGTCGAACTTTTAAAAGAAGATAAAAAACAGACGGCTCTTATTCATTTTACTCATCTTTATCCTCTTAACGAAGAAAAAGTTAGGAATTTGTTTAGTGCCAAGAAAAACTATGTTCTTGTGGAAAATAACTCTGAAGGCCAGTTCGGTAAGTTATTAAAACAGGAAACGGGCATTGATATAGAACAAAAGTTATTAAAGTATGACGGCCGGACTTTTTGGCCGGAAGAAATTCAAAAATATGTCAACAATAAATGATTTTACCGGATACAAACCAACCTGGTGTCCAGGTTGTGGTAACCATGGAATTGGTATTGCTTTAAAATCAGCCTTGGTCAAACTTAACCTGTCACCATCTGATTTGACCATTGTTTTTGGTATCGGTTGTTCCGGTAATATGAATGATTTTATTAATGCTTATGCTTTTCATGGGCTTCATGGTCGAACAATTCCGGTAGCGGTTGGTATAAAGATGGCTAATCACAAAATGCCGGTGATTGTTATCGCTGGTGATGGTGATTTTTATGGAGAAGGTGGTAATCACTTTCTTCATGCCTGTCGAGGTAACCATAATATGACGGTGATTGTTCATGATAACCAGGTTTATGGTTTGACAACCGGTCAGACAGCGCCAACGGCTCAAAAAGGGTTTAAATCAAAATCAACCCCCAATGGAATTATTGAAGTACCGATTAACCCTCTAATCTTGGCAATGACCCAGGGAGCGAGTTTTGTCGCCCAGGGATTTGCCGGTGATACCCCTTTTCTAATTGATTTGATAAAACAGGGGATAGAACATCAAGGATTTTCACTGATTAATATTCTCCAGCCTTGTGTTAGCTTTAATAAGATTAATACCTATGACTACTATCGGGAAAAAGTCTATAAACTAGCTTCAGACTATCAAAAAGATAGCCTTGAACAAGCTTTGATAAAAGCTCAGGAACCAGGTAAAGAAAAATTTCCTTTAGGGGTGATTTATCAGGTTAAAAGTCCTTCTTTTACTGACCAGCTACCTCAGTTAAACGAAAAAACCTTGGTTGAAAAGGAAAGATTTACTGACTTTTCCCAACTGGTAAGAGATTTTATTTAGTAAATATATAAGTAATTTGAACGGATAATTAAGTTTAGACGGACAGGATACGCTAACAATACTATAGGTTAACCGATATAAAATAGGGGTTGACAGTTAGCAATCAGTCTGCTATACTGCTAATTAATATGATATTTGCATCTAGATTGATAGAACAAGCTAATCTACCATTAGTCCCTGTGCGCGATGGGATTGTTTTTCCCGCCACAGAGAACGTTTTGATCTTCGGCCGACCAAAAAGCATTTTGGCCATAGAGGCGGCGCTAAAAAAAGATAAGAGAATTGTCCTGACTATGCAAAAAAAACCTAATTTAGACAATCCGACAAAAGACGATCTTTATCAAATTGGTGTCTTGGGAATAATCGAAAAAACCGTTATTGGTGAGAAAGGCGAAATTAATGCTTTAGTTAAAGGTCTATCAAGAGTAAAAATCCTTAACTACACCAAGACCGAACCGTATTTTGAAGCTAAAGTTGAGGCAATTGAAGACAAGATCATTGACGATGAAGAAGTTCAGGCAATGGTTAAGCATATATCAGCGGCCATTAAAAAAGCTATTAATTTGGGTAAATCGATTGACTTTGCCTTTTTGGTTAATATTCTAAATATTACCAATGCGCGTGATTTTTCCAATCAGATTGCCGTCGTTTTGGACCTAAAGCCAGATGAGAAACAAACGCTTCTTGAAGAAGAAGATTTGAAGACAAAACTAAAAAAGGAAATTGAGTATGTCAACCGGGAAATAAAGATTCTTGAGATTGAACAGAACATTTCCTCAAAGACTCAACAAAAATTTGAGAGAGGCATGAAGGAAACCTTTTTAAGAGAGAAGATGAAGACGATCGAAGAAGAGTTGGGCGGAAAAGGTGAAGACAGAGAAATCAGCGAGTTAAGACAAAAAATCGCTAAGGCTAAGATGCCGGAAAAAGTTAATGAAAAAGCCATCAAAGAGTTAAAAAGACTGTCTCAGATGTCGCAGTTTAATCCGGAAACTTCTTATATCAAAACCTATCTTGAATGGTTAACCGATCTGCCCTGGTCAATCTTTTCACCGAATAGTGTCAATATCAAGCAAGCAGAAAAAATTCTTAACGAAGACCATTATGGTTTAAAAAAGATTAAAGAAAGAATTCTTGAATATTTGGCGGTGATGGAGCTTGGTCGACAGAAGAAAGTGACTAATAAAAAAGAACGTCAGCCAACCATACTGTGTTTTGTTGGACCACCCGGTGTTGGTAAGACATCTCTGGGTCGTTCCATTGCCAGATCCCTTGGAAGAAAATTTGTCAAAATATCTCTAGGTGGAATTCGCGATGAAGCAGAAATTCGAGGTCATCGACGGACTTATGTTGGTGCTCTTCCTGGTCGAATTATTCAAGGAATAAAACAGGCTGGAACAAAAAATCCGGTTTTTATGTTGGATGAAATTGATAAGGTCGGTCGCGATTACCGAGGTGATCCATCCTCAGCTTTGTTGGAGGCGCTTGATCCGGAACAGAATCATGCTTTTTCCGATCATTACCTTGAGGTTGACTTTGATCTGTCCGATGTTTTTTTCATTACGACCGCTAATATTTTAGACACTATTCCTGAAGCTTTGCTTGATCGTCTCGAGGTAATTCATTTCTCAGGTTACACTGAAGATGAGAAATTTAACATTGCTAAAGAACATTTAATTGAGAAACAACTGCGGGCCCATAGTTTGACCAATAAAGAGGTAAAGCTTACAGACGGGGCTTTAAAAATAATTATTCGACGCTACACTAGGGAAGCCGGTGTTCGTGAGCTGGAAAGACAGATAGCGACAGTCTTTAGAAAAATTGCCCGGGAAGTTGTCGAAAAAAAAGTCAAACAAAAAACGATTAAAACAAACGATCTCCATAAATATCTTGGCCCTTTTAAATATTCAGACCAGATGATTGAAGAAAAAGATACTATCGGTATTTCCACAGGTTTAGCTTGGACTCAGGCCGGTGGTGATATTCTTTTTATTGAGGTAGCCATAATGCCGGGTAAGGGTAATTTAACCTTAACTGGACATTTAGGGGACGTGATGAAAGAATCATGTCAGGCGGCCTTTTCTTATATTCGTTCCCGTTGGAAAAAATTTAACTTAAAAGAAGATTTCTTTAATAAAATTGATATTCACGTTCATGTTCCAGAAGGAGCTGTTCCTAAAGATGGACCGTCGGCTGGCGGAGCAATTGCTACCGCCATGCTTTCAGCTTTAACAAAAACACCAGTTAAAAGAGATGTTGGTATGACCGGTGAAATAACCTTGAGGGGTCGGGTTTTGGAAATCGGCGGCATCAAAGAAAAAATCATTGCCGCTCATCGGGCCAATATCAAAACCGTGATTTTGCCTAAAGAAAATAAAAAAGATCTGGAAGACATACCAAAATTTGTCTTGAAAGATCTTAAGCTGGTTTTTGTCGACCACATGGACCAAGTTCTCAACGAAGCCCTAGTAAAAAGTTAGATTCCGATTTTTTTTCTTGCCCCAAGGTATAGACTACGTAGCTTATCTAAAAGGTTATAGATTTTATACTGACAAGAATTAATTACGAGGTCATGACTGTCGAGCATTTGGGTAAATTTGGCATTGTAGCCTTCCTTAAACCTGGTAAAACCCGCCCAGGGATCTCTCTGATCATAGTTTGGTCCCAATGAACCCCACATATCAAAAATATCAGCTCCCAATTTTTTTCCCAACTTGATTGCCTCCCACATTAATAGGTTTGAGCCCATTAGGTTGCGATATTCCAAAGCCGTGCCTCCGTAAGGATAGTAAAATTTTTTGTTGAAATAAAAAAGTTCATAAACCGCCAGTGGTTTTTCATTAAAAAAAGCAACCAAAATATGAGCTTGGGTGTTTTTTAGTGTCTCCCAGATAATTTGATGATATTTTTTAGTATGTCCAAAGTATTGCTGTCTTTTACAGGTATCAAAATAAAGCTTGCTAAAAATTTCAAACCCTTTATCGTCGGATATTTCTTTGACAGTGACGCCTTTTTTTTTTGCCAGACGGATGTTATATCTGGTTTTTGACTTCATTTCTTTTAAAAGTTCCTCTTCAGACTTTTTCAGATCCAAGACCATCGTCCACTCAGGAAATAAGGGATGAGATGAATTTTTAATTTTTAATTTAGAATTTTTAATCAATTTTAAATTTTTAATTTTAAATTTAGAATTTTCCACATAAGGTTCAAATTTAATAAAGATTGTGTGGTTTTTTTTAGCGTAGTCGAATAAAAACTTTAAGACTGTTTCTGACGGATAGACAGATCTAGGAAGATAGCCAATCTTTAGATTGGTTAAAGGAATTTTATGAAATGTCAGTTGGAAAACATTTATTAGTTGATCTTTTTTAAACTCGCCCAATCTTAGAACTTCAATACCCATTTTTTCTCTCGCCTCACCCCATTCCCAAGACTGCAGAGGATGTGGAGCCAGTTGGTTAAACTCATCTGAAGAAAAATTATTATCAATAGTTTTAATTATCATAAGCTTTTAATCAAATTAAGAGTTTTTTCACCGCAGTTTTTCCAGGAAAATGATTTAACTCTTTGAATTCCTTTATTAATAAGGTCTTTTCTTAATTTTATGTCTTTTTTTAGCATGACTAATTTCTCTAAAAGATCATCCGGATTGTTGGGATCAAAGTAAAGGCAAGCTTCGCCACCAATCTCTGGCAAACTGGAAGTAAAAGAGACGATTGTTGGACAGGAAAAAGACATCGCTTCGAGAACCGGAATGCCAAAGCCCTCATAAAAAGACGGCAGGACAAAACAGAAAGCGTTTTGGTATAGGTAAGCCAATTGATTGTTGGAAATATAGTCGGTAAAGAAAATACTGTCAGACAGGCCCATTTCTTCAACCTGATCAAATGTTTGTTCATAAAGCCAACCTTTTTTTCCGGCAATTATCAGTTCAAACTCCGGGTAAAATTCTTTAAATTTAGCAAAGGCATTAATTAGTACTTTAATATTTTTTCTCGGTTGAATCGTACCCACGTATAAAATAAATGGTTTTAGTAGTTCATGATTTTTCAGCTGACGTAAAGCCGTTTTATTCTTTAAGCCTTTTTCATAACCATTATAAATAACCTCAATTTTTTTATCATTAACTGGATAGTTCTTTAAAATATCGTTTTTAGTGGTTTTAGAAACAGCAATAATTTTTTTTGCTCCCCTAATTGAATAATCAGTCCATTTTTTTAATTTATAAAGATCTTCTTTTAAAAACTCATTTGGATAGTAGAGATAAGAAAGATCATGAATTGTAACTACATAAGGAACAGGACAGAGACGGGGAGCATAATGAGCCGGTGAGAAAAACACATCAACATTTCTTTTTAAAATCAACCGTAAAGGTAAAAAAACCTGAGACCAAAGAAAATAACCTCTGATTATTTCATACTTAAAAAATTTATTTTCTTTGGGTAAGTCAGTTAGCGATTTGTTCTTAAGAAAAACTTTAAACTGAGTTGACTGGTCGGCTTTTTTACTAAAGTAATGTAAAAGATTAAAAGCATAGTTAGAGACGCCGACTCTTTGAACAACATTTGCTTCATTTCCATCAATTCCTATAACCATATTTAATGATTTAAAATATTCGCCAGCATTTTTTTAGCTCCGTTGGAGCCGCCTCGCAGTCGCGAGGTCCAAAGTCGCAAAAAAATTACTGGTCTCATATTTAATATTAATAATTTTTAAAAGCGAAGATATCTTTTTTTAGACAATCGCCTGGGCCCCCTCTTCAGATGGGGTGAGGCGGTCTAAAAAAATGGTATCAAGCTTTTAAAGTGTTAATGAGATTATTATAATATGTCTTCCAGGAAAATTGTTCGGCCCGTTTTAATCCCTTTTCTGATAAATCTTTTCTCAACTGTTTATTATTGATCATCTTGATCATCGCTTGTGAGATTTCTTCGACCGATAATGGATTAACCAGTAAGGCTGTGTCTTGGGCGATTTCCTTCAAAGATGATATATTTGAAGTAATTACTGGTGCGCCTGATTTCATGGCTTCGATTACCGGATAACCAAAACCTTCCCAGATTGATGGGCAGATAAAAAATAAACAGCGGTTATAAAGGGAAAAAAGTTCCTCATCACTTATTTGATTAATAATTTGGATATTTTTATCTTGTGTTTTTAGTTTTTCCCAACCCTCAGGACCAACAATTAATAGTTTTAGATCTGGTTGTTTAATTTTCTTAAATGCCTCGACCAGTCTGGAGAAGTTTTTGCGAGGTTCAATCTTGCCAACAGTGAGGACAAACGGTTTGGTTAAGTGATATTTTAAAACCGTTTTTTTTATTGCTTGTTGACTGGGTTTTTTAATATCCACCCCTGGGTAATTAAGAATTACCCTCTTCTCATTAATTTTTAAAAAGGCATTGAGATCATTTTTTGTTTGCAAGGAATCAACAAAAATAATTTGTGATTCTTTTTTTACCCAGTTTAATCTTTGCTCTTGGTTAGTAAATATCTTGTTAGTGACGGTTTCCGGATGTCTCATAAAAACCAGGTCATGAACAATGGTGGCTTTTTTAATTTTACTTGTTGGTGCCTCAGTCCAATCAGAAGTTATAAACCAATCAAGATCGCCAACGATCTTTTCTAGTGGATAGCAATGAAGTTTATTCCACAAAAAAGATAAAATAGTTGGCGGCAATCTAATTTTAATTAACTTAAACCCCTTTTTAACTATTTTTTCTTCAATTTTTCTATCAAGTTTTTGTCTTAATGAAGAAAACAAAAAAACCCAGCCATTTTTTTTATCATTATCTAGAATAGCATTAAGTAATCCTTCGGTAAACCGAGCTACCCCGGTGCCCTTATAAACGATTTGTGAAATATCAATGCCGATTTTCATGTTTTGATTAGTTTTCCGTAAATAAATTCTAAGTTCTGGGCAATTTTTTCCCAGTTATAAAGTTTATCTATCAATTGGTAGGCGTTGGCTCTGATTTTTTCATAATGTCTTTTGTTTTTTAGAATATAAGTAATTTTTTTTGCAAATTCTTTTGGTTGGCTGGCGATTAAGACTTCTTGATTATTTCTGACCGCCAGTCCTTCAACGCCGGTTTTGGTAGAAACAATTGGTAGACCGTTGGCCATGGCGGCTAAGATTTTAAGCCGGGTTCCTCCCGGACCAAAGATTGGTGCTATAAAAAGAGTCGACTCCTGATAAACCTTTTTTACTTGTTGGATTTGGTCGACATCAATATCAACTATCTCAATGTCTTTGTTCAATGGTTTGGTTATTTTTTTTGAAGCAAACTGCCCGGCGATCAAAAGTTTAAACTTTTTTATTTGTTTTTTTAATAAAGGATAGATTTTTTCGATTAAATAATTGGCCGCCTCAGTATTCTGCAGCCAAAGAAAATTTCCTTGAAAAAGCAGGACGGGGTTTCTTAAATTTTTGGGATTTAGTTGTTTAGCCAACATTTCATCACCAGCGCCGTTAGGAATAATCACCGGTTTAATTTGTGGTTCGACAGCAGTAATTGCTTTTTTGTCAGACTCAGAGACGGTGGCGACTAAGTTAGCTTTGTTCCAATAAAATCTTTCCGAATAGTTTAGTTTCAAAATATCCAGCAAGAAAAGTGGTCTGACAAAGAAAGGGAGGGTGTCGACAAAGTGTTGGTAAACTTTATACTCAATTGTTTGCTCCACCAAAAGAATCGGCGTTTTTACTTTTGGCAGATGAGGCATAACATAAAAAGTTTCCACATGAATGACGTCAAAGACCTGTTCTTTAAATAATTTATTCAATACTTGACGGGCTTCATCAGACGAGTTGCGACTAACAAGAAAAGGTCTTTTAGAAAATAAAGAGTCAAAAATTGTTTTTAACTGCCAAGGTTTTTCCGGACGGCGACAAAAAAATATTTGTTTACAAAATGGTTTTAAATGTGATTGATAGTCTTTTTCCCGGTCAAGTTTATATAGACAGACTAAGGTAATCTCATTTCTTTTGCTTAAGTACTTCAAGAGATTAAAGGTTCTTATCTGACCTCCTGAAGAGGTGGGATAGGGTACATAAGGGGTAATCATCAAAATCTTCATACCACTTTACTAAAAAAAATTATAATTTTTTTAGCTTCGTTAGGTATGATCCCTAACGGAACCTTTAAGCAAAGTGAGATCATAGTTCAAAAAGAGCAAACTTATCATTCTCAAAAAGCACTGTTAATTCTTTTTTTATCTTCATTCCTTTAATAACATCTTGATTAAAGGTAATAAAATATTTATAACCGTCTTTTTTTAGTTTGGAGAATTCTTTGAACGGTGCGGGAGCGCCACGGCGATTTACTAAATAAAGTAGGGTTGTATCACCGGTGGTATCGGTAATAATTTTATCGTCTTCTTTGGTCAAGGATGAAATTACTTTAACAATTTGGGGCAGATCGGGTGAATATATGTAAAAATCTTTAACCCGGTAATAAGAAAAAAACCAGGATAAAACAAAGACAAAAAAGATCGTTAAGTAAACCAATATCGGCCGATACAGTTTTTTAATATTTTCAACGATTACCTGGATTCCCGTGCCGGTTAAAAAGGCTAAGGTCGGGAGAATTAAGGTTTGATAATATTCATGCTGAACATTACCACCCTGAAAAACAAACAAATAAATTAATGACGATAAAAGTAATATTTGAGGAAAAAAATTGCCTGTAATTGTAAGAACTCCAATTAAGGTGAAAACTGTCAGGTATCCGCCAAGAATTAAGTTGTTGATTCTTTCAAAAAAAATCCAACGGAAAAAAGCCGGTCTAAAAAATATTGATTGTAATCCTTGAGGAGTATTAACTGAAGTAAATAACCATTCACTATTTGGGATTCCTTCGGGAAAACTTTTTATGTAGTTGCGCCAAAAAAATAAAGGCAAAACTGTTAATAAAAAGAAAATATAAAAATCTAGTTTTTTAAAGACTGACCACTTATATTGACGGGCAAACAGATAAAATAAGATTAAACCAAAAAATATTATTGTTGGCTTAATCAAAAGAGCACAGGCAAAAAATATAATTCCTAAAGTAATTAAAAAAAACTTTAGTAGTTTGTTTCTATTGTTAAAATACTGATGCAAAAAATAAACAGCCATTAAACTAAAAGCCAGGGCGATTGTTTCCGGCAGAACCACTCGGGAAAAGAAAACAAAAAAAGGCATAACTGCATAAACAAGGGCGGCAGAAAAGGCTGCTACCCGACCAACTTCTTTTAAAGCTAAATAGTAAATAATCAAAATAATAATTAAGGAAAAAATAATTGAAGTTAATCGTCCCCAGACATCAAGAGAGAAAAAAGGTAAGGTTTTAGTTAAAAGGGCAAACATGGCGTTATAGATCGGAAACTCAACCATTCTTAGTCCTTGGGGATTTTCTAGCCCTGATTGTATGTTGGAAAGATCATCATATTTAGGGTGCATTAAATCAAAGCCAGTTTTAAGAAAGTTTCTCGCCACAGCCGCCGTATCAGCCTGCCTCCAGGAATGGTAGTCGGCTAAAGGCGCCTTTAACTGGTAAAGCCTAAGAATTAAGCCGATAAAAAGGACAAAAAGTAAAAGCCAGAAATCTGTTGACTTAAAATTATTTTTCATTGGTGATGGTAATCTTTCCTTTTAACTGAGTAAGACCAACAAAAAGACCACAGGTGAGCCAGAATATGTAGGCAACTTTGGACGCTTCAAAGACATCAATATACGTGGCATTGATTAATAGACCGAAAATAGAAAAAATTAAACCCAAAAACAGATAGTTGGTGGGTGACTTAGTCTCCATAAATTTAATCCAGATAGTTTTAACAATGGTAAAAATGATAACCATAAACGAGAGAGTTCCCAAAAGACCGAACTCTCCCAACCAACGTAAAAAGTCATTGTCTGTCGCCTCGGTAATTGATGAGGGACCAGTTCCGAGCAAAGGATTTTTTCGGAAAGCTTTGATGGCTCTTGGCCACTCAACCTGCAGTCTGGTAGCAAATGATATGTCCGAAGCGATAGTATTGATTGGTTTTAGCATCGCCGAAAGCGAGGCAAAGAGGATCGCTTCTTCGTCTGGCGTAAGAACTTTTCCTTCTTTACGGGCCTTTTCTCTAATCTGTTCCAAAACCTGACTATTGACAATCAGCTGGTCGTTGGCATTAACATTACTAGCGCCGGTTTGGTCGACACGAACAAAAAAATTACCGGCTGGCAAATCATCAGTCGTGATAGTTTGTGGGATGAATACCTGACCTGTCTGTTCGTTGACAAAAATCTTTTTAACCTGAAAAGTGCGCTTAATTCTCAAGGTTAAATTATTAGAAAGCAGCGTAAGACAGATAGTGGCCAGAACAACCGTGATCAGTAACTTCCATTTGCGGGTCAGAACAAGGAAAATTCCAGTGGAAATGATATAGGCGATATAGGAAGCTCGGGAAGCTGTAAAAACCAAGATAGCTAAAGAAAGAAGAAAAAGCCCAAAATAGAGAAGATTTCCGTAAATTATAAAATAAGCCAGCAAAACAGGAACTAAAAAAATTATGTAAGCGGCCAGATCGTAATGACCGGCAAAGGTTGAGGAAACTCTGGCTTCGGGGGTCAGATAAAGCAGATATCCTTTGGCATATTCGGGATTCATTGTTTGGACTGCCGGCCAACCAAGGAATTTTTGACCAAATCCATAGATATTGACTAGTAAAAAACCTAAAAGAAGGGCACCAAAAATATGAATAAAATCCTTTTTTGAACGGATAGTTGCCAAAGCCATAAAAAAAAGCGACATATATTCTACTCGCCTAAGAGCGTGAAGCCAGCCGAGGTGGGGTATAATAATTGTTTTCTGAATATAGATTCCATAAAGAGTTGAGAGAAGAACGCTGACCCAAAAAACCATAAACAGCCTTAAAAACTTACCGGAGATAGTTACCTTTTTTCTCAAAAATTGAATCGCAAAAATGGTTGCCATCAAAGCAAAAAAAACATCTTCTAACCTAATGGCGACATAGGTGTAGTTGACCATCTTTAGGGGTAGTTTTGGATATAGAGGAACAATAAAAGCAAAAGCGATCACCAATACTTTAATAATATTGTTATCCAACCACTTTAAAAGCTTCCCCATAGGTTTTAATCAAATACTGATTATTTGTAATTCGGCCAAGTATATAGGCCAGCAACGCCTTTAATTTTAGCAAAATTTTTAACATAAACAGAGCCAGTTTTGAGCGGTGCTTACGATAAAAGAATATAAAACCCTTAAAAACCTGAAGTATTGGAAATGTCTTTTCGCCGCTTGAGGCTGAACCGAGATGAACAATCTGAGCCGAAGGGTAAATATAAGTATGCCAACCCATTTTTTTGGCGCGGTAAAGTAAATCAACCTCTTCCATATACATAAAAATCGTTTCATCAAAACCATCCAATTTTTGATAAAACGACTTTTTGGTAAGAATACAAGCGCCGGAAAGCCAGTCAACTTTTTTTGTTTCGTTAGGAGAAAATCTGGTTAGTCCCCAGTAATCGCCTCTTAAAAAAAGAGCCGCAAAAATGACCGGTAAAGAAAAAAACCAGGCGGCTGAAGACTGGGGAGTCAAATCTTTATTAAGCAGTTTGGCACCGGCAAACTGAACCTGTTTTTCATTAGTAACATAGTATTGATATAGTTTTTCAATAGCATTGTTAAGAATAACCGTATCCGAGTTTAAAAATAGAATGTATTTTCCTTGAGCAATCTTGACGGCTTGATTGTTGCCCTGACCAAAACCAACATTGTTTCTGTTGGCAACAAAGACAAGATGATTCTGTTTATTTTGAGATAGTTGACTTAACATTTCCACCGAACCGTCTTTTGAAATATTGTCGACGACAATAACCTCATAGTTTATTTTGGTATTTTTTAAAGATCTCCAAACTGACTCAAGACATTTTTTGGTGATTTCACGCGTGTTATAAGAGATAATAATTATCGACAAATCAACTTTTACCATAATTCTATATTATATAATATATATGGTCGTCAGGCAGTCAGCATAGCTCAGCGGTACTAACAAAGCTAGCATAGCTCAGCGGTAGAGCAATCGTTTCATAAGCGATAGGTCAGAGGTTCGAATCCTCTTGCTAGCACATTAACAGTTGCAGGTTTACACTGTAAATTTTCGAGAAAATTTACATGTGTTCGAATCCTGCTGCTGACACAACAACCATTATGAAAATCAAAAATGTCAAATCAGTTGTTTTTCCCGAAATAAAAATTATCACTCTTCAACGTTTTGTTGATGAGCGTGGTTTTTTTACTGAAATCTATAAAAAGAGTGATTTAACTAATTTTCCGCAGCTGGGTTTTCTTAAAGACTTTAATCTTGTTCAAGCCAACCTAAGTTATTCAAAAAAAGGAGTTTTTCGCGGTCTTCATTTTCAATGGAATCCTTATGTAGAAAAGCTAATTAGAGTGCCTGATGGTCATCTTTTTGATTTCTTTCTTGATATAAGGAAAGGTCAACTAACTTTCGGTAAAATCGGCGCTTATGAGATGAAATCGGATTTTACTGACGATTATCAAGAATGGATGTATATTCCAAAGGGTTTTGCTCATGGCTGCTACTTTTTGGCAGATTCGTCACTAGAATATTTTTGCAACGGTGAATATAATCCAAAATCAGAGCTTGGAATTAGTATTTTTGATAAGGAAATAGATTGGTCTTTGTGTGACACGGCAGTGTTAAATATAAAAAAAGAAATACTAGAATCTGAAACAATCATCTCAAAAAAAGATAAAAATGGAGTTACTTTGTCTTCATGGATAAAAAATCCTAATTCCGAACTTTTCCGTTAGTCTTCCTTTAACCCTGATCCGGTTAAGATCAGAACAATTTTTAAATTTTGATCTAATTGATTTTTAAGTTTAATTAATCCGGCTAAAGTAGCAGCAGCAGAAGTTTCAACATAAATTCCTTCTTTTTTTGCCAAAAGCTTTTGAGCTTTTATGATTTCATTATCGTTAACTGATAACATCATCCCGTTTGTTTTTTTAACCCAACTTAAAGTTAATTTCCCGTCAAGAGGGTTACCGACCTTCATGGCAGAAGCGATTGTCTTAGGAGTTTTAATGTATTGATACGTTGAAATTTTTTTATTCCAGGCTTGAGTGAGAGGGTCACTTCCTTTTCCTTGGACGCCGATAAATTTTGGCCATTGATCTTTTTCTATAAATCCTTCAATAATGGCACAGCCTAAAGTACCATTGCCAACAGGGACGACAAAAGCGTCAAATTCTATTTTTGATTCGGCCAATTCTCGACCAAGAGATCTTTGTCCTATGCGTCTAAGCTCATAATCACCACAGAGAAGGAGATTTTTTTTTAAAGCAATTTCCTTGACTTTTTTAGCACATAGATCATAATTTCCATCAACTTCTATCAATTTAGCTTCGTAGACTAAGGCTTGTTTAAGTTTACCTTTAGGAGTATTCTTTGGAATAACAACATAGCATTTTAAATTGACTTTAGTAGCATAGGCAGATAGACTGGCAGCCATATTTCCGGTTGAGGCGCAGACTATTCCCTTCATATTTTTCTTTAAAGCCTCACTTACTTCTGCAATACTACCGCGGTCTTTGAAAGAACCAGTCGGGTTTTGATATTCTATTTTAGCCCAGATTTCTCCTCGCCAATTCAATAGTTTCTCTAAATTAAAGAGACGAAACAAAGGGGTATTGCCTTCACCTAGAGTAATTCGATTAAAATTATTCATAATAATCTTGGTAAATCTTTAGGTTCATTAAGTGATCCTATTGCGCTTTCAACTGTTTTTAGTAATTTTTCCGATTCAATCAATTCAAAAATTTCTTTGACCATGGTATACATAATGCAGTCTTTTTTAATATATGGAACTTTTTCTCTAATTAATTTATAAGCGGCCAATACTCCTTTTCCCGGTTTTTTGCCTTTTTTAAAATCTAATGCTTGAGCTCCCATCATTAATTCAATTGCCAAAACATATCTCGTGTTTCGAATTATTCTTTGGATTTTTAGAGCTGCGTTTGTCCCCATGGAACAGTCATCCTCTTGACCGGCGGAAACAGGAATTGAATCAACGATTCCTGGGTAGCAGAGAATTTTATTTTCATTGACAAGAGCCGCCGACGCATATTGAGGCATCATAAACCCAGAATTTAATCCACCTGATTCAATCAAGAATGCCGGCAGGATTTTACTGTAATAAGGATTATTCATCCGCTCTTGTCTTATTTCGGAACTATTGGCATATTCCTGGATGGCTTGCGCCATAGTCTCTAAAGGCATGCAGATGGGTTGACCGTGAAAATTTCCCCCTGATAAAACCTCTTTTGTTTCTAAAAAAACCAAAGGATTGTCTTGGGCAGCATTAATTTCCGTTTCAAACTGACGCTTTACCCAAAGCAAGGCTTCGCGGCTTGCTCCTAAAATAACCGGAGCACAACGGATTGAATATGCATCTTGAACTTTTTGTGGAGGACCAGCAAGAATCTCACTATCCTTCATCAACTTTCTTAAATTATTAGCGACGATTATTTGTCCTTCAAATTTTCTTGCTCGGGCAATTTTGTCATCCATCGCTTGTAAGACAACTTCAATCGCTTCCATTGTAATAGCACAAGAAATCTCAGAAATCTTTGCAATCTGCAAAGCATCATAAAGTTCAAGACTTCCTAATCCTGCCATAAAAGTGTCACCGTTTATTAGAGCTAATCCTTCCTTTGCTTGAAGTTTTATCAAAGCAATTCCAGCTTTTTTCATGGCAATTTTTCCTGGCATTTTTTTACCTTGATAAAAAGCTTTGCTTTCACCGATCATTGGCAAAACCATCATGGCCAAAGGAGCCAGATCACCGCTTGAACCGACGGATCCTTGTTCAAGAATCAAGGGAGTAACTTTTTTGTTTAACATCTCAACTAAGGTTTGCAAAAGAATTGGTCTTCCTCCTGACATACCAGAAGCTAAATAGTTGGCGCGACAAAGCATGGTTGCTCTTGCTACGTCTTCTTTTGCCGGATCACCAACACCTGTACTGTGGCTTTTTATAAGATTTAGCTGTAATTGGGCGGCTTTTTCCGGGTCGATATAAACCTGAGAAAATTCACCAAAGCCAGTAGTTACTCCATAGATTTTTTCCTTTTTATTTATTTTTTCCTGCAAGATGTCATATCCTTTTTTACTTTTTACAGCAGCATCTTTACCGATTTCAACTTTTGCATAATTTCTAGCAACAGCTTTGATCTGTTCAATTGTTAAATCGCGACCCGTGATCGTGACTTTATTTATTTGTTTCATAATTTTTTTAAATTTATAACAAAAAAACCCGCCAGATGGCGGGGTAGAGTAATAATTATTAATATTAATTACATAAAGACTAACCCCGCCTGGGGCGAGGGATGATGAATATTAGAGTTAGTTAAGTTCATAAATTTAATAAGTTATCTATATTAACGTGTTAACATACTAACATGTAGTATTTTAATTGTCAAGTGATATAATATGGCTATGAAAACAGGGGAAAAATATTTGCCAAGGAATGAAAAGGAAAAATTTTTAACGCAGGCATTTTTAGAATTAAAAACCGAAAAAGAAGTTTCTGACTTTTTAAGGGATCTTATGACAATCGGCGAAATAGAAGAATTTGCCAATAGACTTGAGATTGCCAGGCTGCTTCTTAAAAAAAGATCCTATAAAGAAATTGCTAAAAGTACCGGCGTTTCCACAACCACGGTTACCCGGGTGGCTCATTGGTTGTTCCGTGGCTGTGGTGGTTACCGGAAAGTATTTGAAAAACTTTCCAAAAAATAACTTATTTCATCTTTCCGCCGATGAAATCTTCGTATCCCTTAAGATCTAAAAGTCCGTGACCAGATAGATTAAAAAGAATAACTTTCTTTTTACCTTCTTTTTTACACCTGATTGCCTCGTCTATGACGGCTTTTATTGCGTGAGCCGATTCAGGTGCCGGAATTATGCCTTCGGTTTGGGCAAAAAGCATCGCTGCTTTAAAAATTTCATACTGATTATAGGCGCGAGCTTCAGTGATTTTTTGCTCGTTTAAAAATGACAAAATTGGGGCATTGGCATGATAACGTAAACCTCCAGCATGGATTTTAGCCGGGATAAAATCTTTTCCCAAAGTCTGCATCTTTAATAGGGGAGTCTTTCCGGCCGTATCCCCAAAGTCATAGCGATATTTTCCTTGAGTCATTTTTGGGCAGGCAGTTGACTCCACACCGATAAAACGAGTTTTTTTATTTTTCCCGGAAATTTTATCAATAATAAACGGAACGGCTAAGCCGGCAAAGTTGCTGCCGCCACCAACACAACCAATTACGGTATCCGGATACTCGTTAAAACTCTTCATTTGTTTTTTTGCCTCTTGACCGATAATTGTTTGGTGCAAAATGACATGATTTAAAACACTTCCTAATGAATATTTAGAGTTTATGTTTTTTGTCACCATTTCCAAAGCCTCACTAATGGCAATTCCCAGACTGCCTGGATTATTTGGCGTTTCTTTTAAAATTTTTTGCCCAAATTCCGTTTGGGTCGATGGACTGGCAAAAACATCACTGCCAAAAATCTGCATAATTGTCCGACGATATGGTTTTTGTTCATAAGAAACCTTAACCATAAAGACAATGCATTTTAAGCTAAAAAAATTACAGGCGAGACTAAGAGCCGAACCCCACTGGCCGGCACCGGTTTCTGTCATCAGAGTTTTAGCACCCTCTTTTTTGTTGTAATATGCCTGGACCAGAGCCGTGTTAATTTTGTGACTGCCAGTTAAGGTTGCCCCCTCGTTTTTATAATAAATATGGGCTGGTGTATTTAAAAATTTTTCTAAACGTTTAGCTCGAACCAGAGGGGTTGGTCGGTATAACTTATAAATTTCGTGCACTGCTTCTGGGATTTTAATTTTTTCCTCCAACGACATCTCCTGTTTGACCATTTCTCGGGAAAAAATTGTTTCTAATTCCTTCGGTTTAATCGGTTGTCTGGTTCCCGGGTGTAACGGCGGATCAGGTAATCTACCCAAATATTTTTTTAGGTAATAACTGATATTGATAAAATGGGTTGATAAATAATTCATATTTTTAATAGTAAAATTTTTAATTAAAGAAAAACCCCGTTTGAGCGGGGTTGGATTAATACTTGAATATTAGAATCGCCAGCCGCTACGCGGATAGAAGACACCCCAGCAAAATGTGTAAGTAGTTTTTTTCATAGATTTATGATAAGCCCATTTTTTGTTTAACTTCTTTAAGAGTTTGTTGGGCAATGGTTCTTGCTTTTTGGGCGCTGTCTTTGATAACCCGATCAACATAGGCCTGATCGGCAGCAATTTCTTTTCTTTTTTCTTGGAAAGGTTGCAGTTCTTTATAAATGGCTTCGGATAGTTTTGTTTTTAATTCACCATATTTAATTCCTGTTGGTGAGATATATTGGGCTTCATAATGTTTTCTTTTTTTTATACCCTCAAATAACTCGACAAATTCCATTAGAGTTGCTACACCAGAGGATTCTTTTCCAATCTCTTGTGAATATTTTATTTTTCCCTCATAAGTTGAGGCATCTATTCCAGAAGGATTAATCTGACCTTTCCCTGAATCTGTAGGAACAGAAGCAATTTTTTTCTTAATATCTTTTAGACCATCAGTTAAATTAATATAACTACCTTCAACTGACTTGCTCATTTTTCCCTCGCCTTTTAATGAGGGAATATATTCACCTTCGGTAATAAATCGTTTTGGTTCAGGAAAGTCTGTCCCATAGGTTTGATTCATTTTTCTAGCCACCTCTCTGGCTATTTCCAAATGAGGTTCTTGATCAATGCCAACTGGAACAAGACTGGCTTTATAAATCAAAATATCAGCTGCCATTAATATCGGATAGTTTAAAAGAGCCATAGTAATATTCTCGGGATACTGTTTAATCTTTTCCTTAAAGGTTGGCATATGTTGCATGCGGGCAACAGTTTCCAGCGACGAAAAATAAAAAGCAAGCTCAGTGTGTTCAGGGACCTGGGACTGATAAGTGATCAAACTTTTTTTGGGATCAAGACCAGCGGCTAAGTAATCAATGATAATTTCTCTTTTATTTTTAGCTAACTCTTCAGGTTTAAAAGGTGTAGTAATCGTGTGTACATCAACCACCATATAAATAGTTTCATAATCAGGGTTTTCCTGAAGTTTAAGCATGCCTTTTATGGCGCCCAAATAATTGCCAAGGTGTAGTGTGCCTGTGGCTCTGATTCCGGAAAAAACACGTTTTTTCATATAATTTGATTATACAGAAAACTTGTAATAACATCCTCCTACGTTCATGTTCGTCTCGTGGTCTACGTCCACGCAGCCGAATATTCACTTCGGAAGGATTGACTATCGTCAAAAAAAACCCTCCGCTAGGAGGGCTGAATAATTGAAAAAAACTTTAACTCACAAAAATATCACCCTCCCAGATACGAGGTTGCCAGTTCTGCCAGTTAGATAGAGTGATATTAAACATACAAGTTATATTATATCAAATTATTTCCAGTAGAGAATATAGTATTTTATTCCAGATTTGCTAAGTAGTTTTAATGTAAAATATTATTTAGATGAAGAAAACCCTTAAGTATTGTTGGAGTATCCTTAAGTTATCCTGGGCGGCTAACAGACATTATGCTGTGTTATCTGTTGTTGGAACAATTTATCAGAGCACTCTTTATCCATTCATATTAGTTCTTGTTCTCTCTAATGTTCTTGATCGCTTGGGAAAACATACGATATTAACAATATATGATCTGACAAGCCTTATAGTCGTTTTTATCATTTCTACTCTTATTCTGATGATAATAACGAGTTATCTGGAAACGCAATCAGTCCTTCTTGACACGCGGATGGACAATTACATTGATCTTCAAATACAAAAAAAATTGACACAACTTGATCCGGCAACATTTGAAAGTTCAGAATTCCAAAATCTTCTCTCGCAACTCGAAGGGGTAAAGGGAACAATAGGTGTGAATATTATGCGCATTACTGCGTTTATCGATTCGGTATTTAAACTAATTTCTGCGTCAATTGTCGTATCGATTACTTTTCCCTTATTCGTTCCTCTGATGTTTATTGCTGTTATTCCCTCTTTTTTTTCACTGGATCAATATAGAAAAAAAATGTGGAAATATTTTGTGGAAGAGCGCTCACTTTTGGTTCGTGTTTCTCAATACATTAGAAATCTATTATCCCAAGATGGGACATCTAAAGAAGTGGTAATCTATAAAACAGGCGAAGTGCTTTATAACAAAGTAAAAGATCACCAAAAATCATATATCCAAAAATTTACAAAAGCGTCTGAAGCGGGTTTACCAAGTGTAATTGGAACGCGACTGATTGAATTTGTCGCCTTTCTTTTTACCCAATTTCTTAATCTTAGAGCCGTGTTAAGTGGGTCTTTGGGGATAGGTCAATTTGCTCTTTATTTTCAACAAACTCAAAATATTATGCTTGGGGCTCATGGTATGCTTGACCATTATTCAAGTATTAATATGCGAAATAAATATGTTGAAAAATATTTTGAGTTTATGTCTAAAGAGAAAATTATTTATTCACCAATTGACGCCATTCCCTTACCAAAAGAACCATTACCTCCCATTATTGAATTCAAAAACATCTCTTTTAGGTATCCTAATACGAAAAGGTATATTCTTAAAAACTTTAATCTAACTATTCGCTCAGGAGAAAAAATAGCATTTGTTGGTGAAAATGGTGCTGGAAAAACAACTTTAATTAAACTTCTCTTACGTTTTTATGATGTTTCAGAAGGGGAGATTGTAGTAAATAATGTAAATATAAAACAAATAGATCTTGAAAAGTGGTATGTACTGATTGGTGTTTTATTTCAAGACTATATTAAATACCAATTTACATTTAAAGAAAATGTATATTTTGGCAATAAAAAAGACACAGACAATCTTAATTTGTTAAAAGAAGCTATTAAAAAATCAGGAGCTGATGAATTTGTAAAGGATCTACCTTTAAAATATGATCAAACAGTGGGTAAAATGTTTAAGGATGGTATTGATCTGTCCGGTGGACAATGGCAAAAACTTGCATTAGCACGTACTTTTTTCAAAAATGCACCGGTTTTAATACTTGATGAACCAACCAGCGCAATAGATGCAAAAGCCGAATACGAAATTTTTCAACACGTTCAAGAACTCCAAAAAGATAAAACAGTAATTATCATTTCCCACCGTTTTTCAACGGTGCGAAATGCGGATAGAATACTCGTATTAGACGAAGGCAAAATAATTGAGGAAGGGAACCACGAAACTTTAATGAGAAAAAAAGGACTATATGCAGAATTATTTAATATACAAGCTCAGGGATATAAATAAACATTATTTTTATTTCCAATCTGGAACGTAATATTTTCTTCCGCGGAGATTTTTGGGTAGATATTCCTGAACAATTTTTGTGCCGGTTTGTTTTTCCACCAACCAAGGATACCGGACATGATCTTTACCATAGCCAAATGATTTCATGACTTTATTTGAAGGATTGCGCAAATGTAAGGGGATAGGGTCAAGATTTTCTTCATCAATATCGGATAAGGCTTGTTGAATTCCTGAGGTTGAAGCAATTGATTTACGGGCAGTTGACAAATAGGTGGCGGTTTGGGCCAAAATCAGACTGGCTTCAGGCATACCGATCATATGGACCGCCTGCATACAAGCGGTTGCCAAAACCATGGCAGTCGGTTGGGCGTTACCAATGTCTTCGCTGGCAAAAATAACCATTCGCCGAGCAATAAAAACCGGATCTTCTCCGGCTTTAATCATCCGCGCCAGATAGTGGAGGGCGGCGTCCGGTTGGCTGCCGCGCATACTTTTAATAAAGGCGGAAATCGTATCATAGTGCCAGTCGCCTTTTTTATCGTAATAAATTGCTTTTCTTTGAACCGCTTCTTCGGCGATTTTAAGTGAGATATTTTTGCTTAAAGAAGCGGCCAACTCAATGGCATTAATGGCTACTCGGGCATCACCATTGGTGATTTTGATAATGTGTTTTAGAGCTTCTGGTTGCCATTTATGTTTTGGGTAAATCTTAACGGCTCGCTTGACGATTTTTTGAATATCTTCATCAGTTAGGGCGTAAAGAACATAGATTTGTGAACGGGAAACCAAAGGAGCATTAACTTCAAAACCGGGATTTTCTGTAGTAGCGCCAATTAAGATTATCGTTCCGACTTCTACGTGAGGTAAAAAAGCATCTTGTTGAGCTTTATTAAAACGGTGAATTTCATCGATAAAAAGAATGGTCGTTTTTCCGTAAAGTTTTTTTAGATCTTTGGCATGAGCGATCATTTTGCGAACTTCAGCCACACCGCTGGTAACCGCCGAAAAGGGGATAAAGTCTGCCTCGACGTAATGAGCAATTAGCCGCGCCAAAGTAGTTTTTCCACAACCGGGCGGTCCCCAAAAGATCATCGATGTAGCTGTTCCCGATTCAAGCATTTTTCTGATTGGTCCATTTTTACCGACCAAGTGTTCTTGACCGATAAACTCATCAAGGTTTTTTGGTCGCAGTCTTTCGGCTAAGGGAATATCCATATTAAAAAAAACAAGTTAAAGCGTAAGTAAACAATTGTTTACTTATTTACAATAATAAACTCTCGTTAAACAAAAATCAAGATGAAAACTTGTTATTGAAATGACATACGATCGTATGGTGTTTCAATAACACTTTTTTTATGCTTTCTGTGATATAATAGTTCTTGATTATGGAAAAGTATTTTTTAAACTCCATTTTGTCTTCAAGGCGACTCTTCCTTAGGGAGGAGTAACTTTTTCGTGGCTTGATTTTTTAATTCCTCCCGCATTCGCGGGATTTTTTTTTACCTTAATTATTAAAAATTAATTTTAAAATATGTTAGAAACAAAAAATGGACAAATAAACATTAATGAATACAAAATTACAAGTTGGATACCAGAAGAATCAAAAAATATTTTTGAAATATTGGAAAAGCCGAATTGGGCACCTTGGCTGGCTGCTTCTGAACAAGCTTTGGCTGGAAGAGCTAAGGTATTTCCAGAGGGTCAATTAGTGTTAAAAAATGTTTATGGATTACCAATGGCTAGTTTATCTACGAATAAAATAAATTGGGATGGTAATTCAGAGACCCTCCCATGTTGGGATGAAGTAGCTGGTGACCCAACTACGTATGAAAATACCTACAAACCAAATGGAAATACAATTGTCTTGATGTCAATGAATGTTGGTTCAGAATTTCAAGGATCTGGACTAGCAAGAAAAATGATTGAAAAAATCAAAACCGTTGCCCAAGATCTTAAAGCAGAACATCTCATTGGGTCTTTTCGTCCAAACCAATTTGGTAAATATAAATCACAATCCGGAAAAGAGGATACAGATTTTACTGAATATTGCATGATGAAACGTGAGGATGGATTACCAATTGACGGTTGGTTAAGAAGTTTAACTCGAAATGGTATGCAATCACTAACTGTTGATAAAAAAGCAATGACAGTTATTGTTCCTATAGACGAGTTTAAAGAATATCAAAAAACTTATTGTCTTAATATGTGGAAAGAAATTTTTCCTAATATTTGGGAGTGTGGAGAGGTCGGTTATTGGTTAGTTAACAAAAAAAAAGGCATTGCAGTTTATAGAGAATGTAATCTCTGGGGTGCATTACCAATTAAATAAAAAATATGGATAATAAATGGTTTACCAAGAAACAATTAGCAGAAAATATTTGGGGATTTGGAGAGTTTAAACATTTTGAAAAGGTAATCTCTTATTTAATTATTGGAGATAGGAGGGCGTTACTTTTTGATACCGGCTTAGGAATTTATAATATAAAAAAAGAGGTCAACTTCCTAACAAATTTACCCATTATAATTGTTAATTCACATTCTCATTATGATCATGTTGGAGGGAATAAATTTTTTAAAGGGGTGGATATTTTTTCACATGGTAAGTCATTACCAAATAATAAAATAATAAAGTTGTCGCCATTCTTTTTAAAAGTAATTTGTACCCCAGGACATTCACCAAATGGTATTTGTTTGTATGAACAAAAAAAGGGTTTTCTTTTTACTGGTGACACAGTTTATCCTGGACCTATTTACTTGCACTTAAAAGAATCGAATATAAGTGAATATAAAAAATCTATCGCTAAATTAATCCTGTTAAAAAAAGTAAGAAAAATTTTTCCGGGACACAATCAGTTTAAATGTGATTTAAAGATAAATATAAAGATTAGTTTAAAATTAAAATCTATTAATAAAACTGATAAAAAAATAATAATTGACAAACAAACAAGTTTATTATTGAAATAGAAAATATTTAAAGCCTAATTATTTGATACGGGTCTTTGTCGTGGTTGCAGTCGATGCAGTAATAACCAAACATATCCTGGATGACCTGTTTTTCTTTCATTTCAGAACCAGGTTCGTCTGGTTTGGCCATTTTATCGGTATCTTTAAAGACCGGAATCGTTTGCTTGGTAACGTCGGCCTGGGTCGGTTCAGTTCCTTTTATGAAGTATTCAAAACGAGAAGGGCAACCTTCTGTGCCATCAGATTTTTTTTCCATAACCGCGCCTGAAACATAGCAGACTTGTTTACCAACAATGGTATCTGGTTTAATTGGCCAAAGGTCAGGTTGATCTTTTAAAATATATCTCATTACCCGGTTCCAGACTGGTGCGGCCCCGGTGACACCGGAAGCTAGCCAAGGATTCATAGGTCGGTTATCATTATTGCCTACCCAGACGGCCGTTAAAAAATTAGGTGTGTAGCCAATTGTCCAGTTATCACGTTTATCATCGGTGGTCCCGGTTTTTACAGAGACTGCTTTTCCAGGAATGGTTAATAGTGAACCAGCGCCAAAAGCGGCGGATCTGGCATTATCATCCAACAAAATATGAGAAATCAAAAAAGCAGTTTCTTGAGAAATTGCCCTTTGTCCACTAATGGCTAAAAAGTTCGGGTAGGTCAGTGGTTTTCTTATATCAGCCACATAATTTGGATCAGTATATTTAAATAAAGTTTTTTTATTTTTATCCTCAATCTTTAAAATTGAAGTTAATTTTTTAGCTTTTCCTCGGTTGGCAAAAGCAGAAAAAGCCTGAGCCATCTCAGTCATCGGTACTTCACCGCCACCCAAGGTTAGAGATAAACCATAGTTTTTCGGATCTTTAAAACTGGTAATCATAAAAGCCGAAGCCGAGGCAACAAAGTTTTCTACACCATTATAGGCAAGCATTTTTACTGCCGGAATATTATAAGAGTTGCCAAGGGTAAATCTTAGCTGAGTCGGTCCGTGAAACTGACCATCGTAGTTAACCGGACAGTAGACAGCTGGTTGACCGGCCGCTGAAAAACAAGTCGGCACATCAAGAAAAACCGTCGCCGGGGTAACCAATTTCCTTTCGATACCAATGGCATAGTTAATCGGTTTGATCGAAGAACCAGGCTGTCTTAAAGCGGTGGTGACATTGTAGGCTCCTGAAGGCGTAGCAAAATAATCAACCGATCCCACCATCGTTAAAATTTCTCCGGTTGATGGACGAGTGACTAAAACTCCACCGTTACTAACATCAAGATCTTTGATTTTTTCGAGTTCTTCCTTTAGGACTTTTTCCGCCTCCTCTTGAATATTTAAGTCAAGAGTCGTGGTGACTTTCAAACCGCCTTCTTCAACCTCTCTGACTCCGTACATTTCTTCCAGTTGAGATTTAATATAAAAAACAAAGTGGGGTGCTTTCAAATTTTGTTTTAATGGTTGGACAATAATTTTATCTTTAATGCTTTTTTCATAGGTTTTTTTATCAATATATTTTTGATCATACATGGCTTTGAGAACTTCGTTGCGCCGTTTTAGGGTAAGATCAGGATTGTTGTAGGGTGAATAAAAAGTTGGTGCTTGGGTTAGTCCGACTAATAAAGCTGATTCGGTGGCCGCCAGATCTTTGGCATGTTTATTGAAAAAAACTCTTGCGGCTTCTTCAATTCCATAAGTGGCGCCTCCGTAAGGAACCTGATTTAAATAAAGTTCAAGAATTTGATCTTTAGTAAAAATTTTTTCTACCCAAAGAGCGAGAATTATTTCTCTGATTTTTCTGCGAATAGTTCTTTCCGGTGATAAAAGAGCGCTTTTTACTAGTTGTTGAGTAATGGTTGAACCTCCTTGCAAACCTCGTTGAAAAAACATATCTTTGACGGCGCGCAGAATTCCGCCAAAAAGAGAAACACCACCATGTTTATAAAAATCTTTATCTTCAATGGCAATAGTTGCCTGACCAATGTGAGTTGGCAAATCCTTTAAATTCACTTGAGTGCGGTTTTGTTCTTTATAAATTTCATACAATAATTTTCCGTTGCGGTCATAGATGTGAGTGGAAAGAGGAGTGGTTTTATAGTCTTTAAGACTGTAGGGTGAGGGTAGCTTATAAAAAATCGTAAAAAAAATTAGCAATACAGAGAGCATAAATAAAATAACAGTAATTACTGTTTGGTGACGCTGAATTTTAAACCAAAGATCTTTCCAAAAAGATTTCATAATGATTTATTTTAACAGATTAAGAATGATTGATTCTTGGGAAGAGCGGAGCTGGTTTTTTAATTTTATTAACGGTTGCTGAAATAATTTTTTCAGCTGTGGCGGGTAAATAAGGAAGAAGCAAATGGCCGATTTGGTTGATATTGAAAAGTATCTGAATAATAAAGTCTTTCCTTTCAGCCGTAGTTTTTTCCCATGGAGCCTGGTCGTTTAACTTTTTATTTAGATCCTTGATCTGATTAAAGATTTGTTCAAAAATTTGATTAAACTGGAAGCTATCAATCATTTTTTCAAAGGGTTGACAAAGTGTTTGATAGTTAACTTTTTTATCTTCAATGGTTAAATTATCTTTTTCGGCAATATTGGTGACTCTGAGAACCAAGTTCCCTAGTTCATTAGCCAAGTCTGAATTATAGATTTCTTTCATTCTTTGGTCCGAATAATCTCCGTCTTCAAAATTAGAAATTTCTTTTAAAAGATAAAAGCGGACAGCGTCGGTTCCATAAATATCAACCAGTTTAAAAGGATCAACTACATTGTCCAAGCTTTTACTTATTTTTTGTCCGCCTGAGGTAATAAAACCTTCAACATATATTTGTTTTGAGTTGGGTAGCCCGGCTGACATAAGCATTGTCTGCCACATAGCCGACTGTTGTCTGAGATTGTCTTTTCCAGCCACTTGGACGCCCGGCCAAAACTCAGTAAACTTTTTTTCGTCCTCGGGCCAGCCAAGAGTGGAAATGTAGTTAATTAAAGCATCAAACCAGACATATATCACCTGGCTAGTGTCTCCAGGCACCTCAATTCCCCACGGCATCTTATTTTTTAATCTTGAAATGCTAAAATCTTTTAAACCTTTTTTTACAAAATTCTTTATTTCTTCAAAGCGAAACTTCGGTAAAAGAAAATTAGGGTTTTTATCAAAAAAATCTAATAAAGGTTTTTGATACTTTGAAAATTTAAAGAAATAATTTTCTTCTTCAATTGTTTCCAGATTAAGATTTGGATGTAGAAGGCACTTATTTTCCTGCAGTTCTGATTCTGATTTTTCTAACTCACAACCAACACAGTACTTTATTTTATACTTAGTTTTATAAATATCACCTTTTTCAAGACATCTTTTCCAAAACTCTTGGGCAGCTTTAATGTGATGCTCGTCTGTAGTCCGAATAAAACTAGAGTAGGTTAAGTTTAAAGCCCTTTTTAAATTAATAAACTTGGTCGCATATTCATCACAGTATTTTTGCGGGTCTTTTTTTGTTGCCACTGCTCTTTGATAAATTTTTTGTCCGTGTTCATCGGTTCCGGTATTAAAAATAACCTGGTAACCCAACAACCTTTTAAATCTGGCAATGGCATCGGTGCGGACGATTTCCATAGCAAAGCCGATATGGGGATCGGCATTAACATAAGGAAGAGTAGTGGTTATATAATAGTTTTTTTTCACGCTTTTTATTTTAACAAAACCTTAATAGTAATAAATAGACAAATTAATAGAATAGTATTAAGGAGATTAAAGCCAACTAAATAATTAATAATCAGAAAAAAAATAATAAAGACTGTCAGTAAAAGACTACTTTTTCGCGAGAAAAATATCTTTAGAAAAGAAAGGCAGGATAAACTCATAATTAAGATAAATAAAAATACATAATAAACATTTTTTGGTGGTATAAATAAGATTATTGCCGACAATAGTAGTAGATTAACAATCGCTGGAGTAATTAGTTTGGCCATAAAAAGCGGTTGCATGTTTTAACATTATCAATTATAATCTTTTTTCATGGTAACACTACCTGATGATAAACAAAAAATCATTGAAAGTTTCTCCCAAAAAAAAGGTGACACTGGGTCTCCTGAGGTTCAGATCGCTCTTTTGACGCATAAAATCGATAAACTAATAGGACATCTTGATATTAATAAGAAAGACAATCATTCTCGTCGGGGTCTTTTAAAAGTGATTGCCAAAAGGCGAAGAATTCTAAACTATCTTCTTGGTCTTGATGAGAAGCGATATAAAAAATTAATCACTAAATTGGGGTTGAAAAAATAAAATGAGTATTATTGAGGATTCATTTGAGATTAATGGTCAAAAATTAACTTTCCAAACAGGAAAACTTGCCAAAGCGGCGACGACATCTATTTTTGCCAGGTTAGGAGACACCTGTGTTTTAGTTACTGTTACTATTGGTAAACATCGTGAAGAGATTGATTATCTTCCGCTTCAGGTTGAGTATGTAGAAAAACTTTATGCCGGAGGAAGAATTAAAGGCTCCCGCTGGGTAAAAAGAGAAGGTAAACCATCAGATGACGCAGTTTTAAAAGCTCGTTTAATCGATCGGTCAATTAGACCATTGTTTCCAAAAAACTATCGCCGAGATATTCAGATTATTATTACTTTATTGTCAGTTGATGGAGTTAACTCGCCAGAAATTTTGTCAGCCATTGCCGTTTCGGCAGCACTTCACATCTCGCCAATTCCTTGGAACGGTCCTATCAGTACAATGAGAGTTGGTTACATTCGTGGCGATGGCCAGGGAACCTTTGTCGTTAATCCGACAGAAGAAGATATTCATTTTTCCGTTCTTGACCTAATTGTTTCTTCAACCAAAGAAGACAGAGTGATTATGATTGAGACAAAAGCTGAAGAACTTCCCGAACGAACTATAATTGAAGGGATCCTTCTAGCGAAGAAAGAAAATAAAAAGGCTATTGACTTTATTGAAAAGCTAAGAAAAAAAGCCGGTCATAAAAAAGAAGAAGTTACTGGTGGAGAAATCGACGAAAAGATTCTTAAAATTCTTAAAAAAGATTATCAAAAACATCTGGATCAAATGCTTTTAAAAAAAGCGGAAAAAGAGTTTGATGATGAAGAAGCGCTTGAAATTGTCGTTGAAGAAGTGATGGAAAAATATAAGGATGAGTTTGACCGGAAATTGATCGTTAAGGCGATTGATTACTTGGGTAAGCAGATGATTAGAGAACAGGTCTTAAAAACCAGAAAAAGAATTGATAAACGAGGACCAGATGAAGTCCGGGCCATAAACTGTGAGGTCTCTATTTTGCCACGAACTCATGGTTCAGCTATCTTTCAACGGGGTGAGACTCAGGTTTTATCAATCGTTACTTTAGGTGCTCCAAACCTGGAACAGCTTATTGAAAGTCCGGTCGGTGAAGAAGCAAAAAGATATATTCATCATTATTATATGCCCCCTTATTCTGTCGGTGAAACCGGTCGAATCGGTTATCCATCACGAAGAGAGATTGGGCATGGTGCTTTGGCAGAAAAAGCAATTGAGCCAGTTTTACCAAGCAATAAAGACTTTCCTTACACGATTAGAGTTGTTTCTGAAGTACTGTCTTCAAATGGTTCAACCTCAATGGCGTCTACTTGTGGGTCAGCCTTAGCCTTGATGGATGCGGGCGTACCTGTCAAGACGTCCGTAGCCGGAATTGCTATGGGACTAATGGAAAATACTGAAAAAGACTATGTAATTCTAACTGATATTGCTGGTATTGAAGATTTTTCCGGTGATATGGATTTTAAAGTTGCCGGTTCCGACAAAGGCGTAACCGCCATTCAACTTGATGTCAAAAATAAAGGCCTAACTGACAAAATGATTATTGAGACTTTTGAAAAAGCCCTCAAAGCAAGATTGTTTATTCTTGATAAAATGAAACAAACAATTAATGAACCAAGAAAAAATGTTTCTCAGTTTGCTCCCAAAGTGATAGTTTTAACACCGCCTCAAGACAAAATTGGCGAGATAATTGGTCCTGGTGGACGTAATATTCGCAGTCTAATTGCTCGGACTGAGACTGAAATTGACGTTTCAGACGACGGAAAAGTAACTATTACCGGTTTGGATAAGGCCAAAGTTGAGGCGGCGGCTCAGGCAATTGAAAATATTACCCGTGAAGTTCAACCAGGCGAGGTTTTTGAAGGTGAAATAAAAAGAATATTAGCCTTTGGTCCGTTTGTAGAGCTTTTTCCAGGTAGAGAAGGATTGGTTCATGTTTCCAAAATGGGGATGGGCTTTGTTAAAGACGCCACCACAGTAGTTAAGGTAGGACAAAAAGTTAAGGTTAAGGTGATTGAAGTTGACAACCAAGGACGAATAAACCTTCAGATGATTAAATAAGCTTCTTTGATTGATTTTTATTTTTTTTTCCTCTACAATAAAAAAATATGGGCAGAAGAAAGAGTTTAATTAGAATTCCTTTTTTAAAGTTTAAGATCAACAAGCAAACAATTTTTAATATCTTCGGTTTTTTGTTAAGCGGTTCGGCGATAATTCTCCTCGTTTCTTTTCTAAAAAGTTTTACCTCGGATAACAACGGTAAAGTTTTGTACAAGGTCAATACTTTTTTAGTTGATGAATTTGGTAGTTTGGCAATCTTTATTCCTTTTATTATTTTTTTAATTTCCGCCCACTTTTTTAATAGCCGTAAGTTAAAATTGATTAAAGCCAATATTAGTATTGGTGGTTTGCTGATTTTTGTGTCCTTGTTGGGAACTTTCCGATCTGGTCAAATTGGTCAGACAATTAGTGAGAATCTTACCTTAGATTTTTCTGTTGTCGGTGCCATATTAATTTTAGGGACTATTTTTATTATAGGTTTACTGCTTTTTCTCGATACGTCAATTGATAGTTTTATAATTTTTTTAATTAAAGGAATCAAATTTCTTATTAGTGTAATCAAAAACTACTTTTTCCGAAGCTTAACCGAGAAAAAAATGGTGGGTAAAGGTTCTAAAAAAGATCAAGCCAAGTTTATTGAAGATCGAAAAGTTTTAGCTAAAAGACAACCAGCTAGTGGCCAGTTGTCTGATGAGTTTGTCATTAAGCCACTTTCAAAAAATGTTAAATCAGCTTGGGTTTATCCACCAATCTCTCTTCTGGCCGACATTGAACAAACCGCCGCTGATCGAGGTGATGTCAAACAAAACGCCCACAAAATAGAAAGCACACTGGATAGTTTTGGAATTCGAGCCCAAGTAAAAGAGGTTAATGAGGGACCGGCAATTACTCAATATGCCATCTCTTTGACCGAAGGAACCAAACTGTCAAGGATTACGGCCTTAAGTGATAATTTTGCTTTTGCTTTGGCAGCTTCAACCGGCCAGGTGAGAATTGAAGCTCCTATTCCGGGGCGTTCGTTGGTAGGAATTGAGGTGCCGAACATTAGACCTGAGATAGTTACTTTAAAAAAAATGCTTTCATCACCGAGTTTTAATAATAATAACGATCCGCTTTTAGTGCCTTTAGGACTTAATGTTTCTGGAGAACCACAGACAGCTACTATTGAAAAAATGCCCCATGTCCTTATTGCCGGTCAAACCGGCGCCGGTAAGTCAGTATTACTTAATTCTTGGATCTGTACTTTCCTTTTTCGCACCAAACCTGAAGATCTGCGGATGATTATGGTTGATCCAAAAAGAGTTGAACTGAGTCGTTATAACGGCATTCCTCACTTGTTAACCGAAGTTATTTCTGACCCAAATCCAAAGACCACTATTTCTGCCTTGCGTTGGACGATTGCTGAAATGGAAAGCCGATACAAACTTTTTGCCGAAAAAAAAGTCTTAAATCTTGAGGGCTATAATTCGTTGACTGATATAGAACGAAGGCCGTATATTTTGTTTATTATTGATGAGCTGGCTACTCTGATGTCAATTGCTTCAAATGAAGCTGAAGAGTGTATTACTCGAATTGCTCAGCTGTCAAGAGCGACTGGTATTCATCTCCTTTTAGCAACCCAAAGACCGTCGGTTGATGTAATTACCGGTCTTATGAAGGCTAATATTCCCACAAGAGTGGCCTTTAATGTGTCGTCTATGGTTGATTCTCGTGTCATTATAGATATGCCAGGAGCAGAAAAACTACTCGGTCGAGGAGATATGTTGTATCTACCTCCAGATAGGGCTAAGCCAATTCGTATTCAGGGTCCGTTTATTACGGAAAAAGAAGTCAGCCAGTTGGTTAAGTTTTTAAAGATGCAGTCGCCTCAGGTTCAGTATACCGAAGAGATTACCGAACAAGAAGTTTCCATCGGATGGGGAGGAACAGTGATTGATCCGGGCTCAAAAAAAGATAGTCTTTTTGACAGTGCCGTAGATATTATTACTCAACATGACAAAGCCTCGGCTTCACTATTACAAAGAAGACTGTCTATTGGTTATGCAAGGGCAGCCAGGATACTAGATCAATTAGAAGCGGCTGGATACGTTGGTCCTTCAGAAGGATCCAAACCTAGAGAGGTTTTAAAAAGAACTACCACTGAGATACCACCGGAAGCGGTTTAGTTTCCTAAATACTTTCCTATATTAAGATTATGTTCTTCCAAAGTTCTGGCAAAATGTAAATTTCCTTTCATATCTGAGATATAGTACCAATAAGGAGTATTCTTGTCGGCAAAGATAGTGGCTTTGATTGACTCAAGACCAGGATTACAGATTGGTCCAGGTGGTAGACCGGTGTTTTTATAGGTGTTGTAAGGTGAATCAATCTCAAGATCTTCTTTAGTTAGGCCTTTTTTCCACCAGGTTTTAACATTAGGCTGGTAGCCTAAAGCATATTGAACCGTGGCGTCAAGTTGTAAGAACCAATCATCATTTAATCTTTTTAATAATATTCCCGCGACTTTTTGTTTGTCAGAATAGTATTTTCCTTCTTTTTCTACTAAAGAGGCGAGGATTAAGACTTCTTTTTCTGACAAACCGATTTTCTTTACCTCGGTAATCAAATCGCTATCAAATCTCCGATGGTAATTATTAGTTAAGATCTCAATGATTGAACCGCTGGTCGCTTCTCGAGGGATTAGATAAGTATCGGGGAAAAGATAACCTTCTTGAGCATATTTTAAAAAGTCAGTTTCAGGAATGTCAAAGTTTGAGCTAATGATCTGGGCAATTTCTTCTTTTCTCAGACCCTCAATAATTGTTATCCAGTTATCAAGCGTCCCGTGAGTCAGATTATTGGCAATTTCATAGGTGGTCATTGAAGGTGACAGACGAAAGTCACCAGCCTGAATTTTTTTTTCAATACCCAACCGTTTAACAGTTAGATAAAAAACCACTCTGTTCCTGATGAGGTCTTGATTAACTAATTTTCGGGCGATTCCATTGAGGGTTTCACCCTTATTGATAACAAAAATTTTTGTTTCCTGACTGTTTTTATCAACCGGTAAAACTCCTTCCTTAAAAAAGAAAAAGCCACCAAGAATAACTATTATTAAAACAAAAAAAAGAATAGAGATTCTTTTCATAGATCTTTTATTGAACTTCATAAATGGGAAAATTTTTAAGGGTTTCTTCAGCTTCTTTAAGACGGTACTTATCATTATGAAAGAAAATTAACAGTGGTTCATTTTTATCAATTTTTTCGTCAAGTTTTTTCAATAGATAAGCTCCGGCAAACTTATCTGCCGGTGCCCCCAAGACCTTGGCAATCGTGTTTAGATTATAGTTGTTTATTTCTTTGATATAACCTTTTTTGTGGCTAGTAATTTCTTTGCGATGACTTTTTATTTTAAAACTATTAGTAGAGATTTGATCATTACCGCCCTGCGCCTTAATTATTTCTCTAAACTTTTTTAGTGCCAAACCAGAGGAAAGAATTCGGCTGGCTTCTTCTTCACCGCTGAGTTTCTTTTTTGCTTCCCGGTAGCATATTTCCAGCAACTTACCGGCTAGGCGTAAAGCCTTTGCCTCAAGCTTTAGTGGTCGATTTTTACTTTGCTCAAGAACTTCCAAAGCATCAAGCACTTCCAGAGCCGGACCAACGCCGCGGCCGGCCGGTTCCAGGGTTTGATTAATATCAGTAATCACTTCAATACCAAATCTTTTACCTAGTTGTTTAAACTTATCGGCAACTTTTTCCGCGTCGGTAAAGTGCCTTATTTTCATAGTTTTTCCCACCGGAATATCCAGGACAAGATGATTAGTGGAAACGGCTACTTTTTTGGCCATAATCGAAACAATTACTTTATCAAACGATTCAAAAGAAAGCGGTTCTTCCACCCGGATGATAATGTCATCAGCTGGAGCTATTCCCATAGCTCCATTCCAGATAATACAACCGCCAATCTGGTTAACAATTCTTTCAACCCTTTTTGGCGTAAAAGTTACCGGCGCCAAGACCTCCATACAGTCGGCCGTTCCTGCCGGACTGGTAATTGCCCGTGAAGAAAGTTTTGGGATCTTGAAACCGGCCGCGGCAATGATTGGAACGATTATCATTGTGGTTCTGGTTCCGGCGACGCCTCCGGTTGAATGTTTGTCGGCAACAATGCCGTCAAATTTCAGTTTAACGCCTGTTTCTACCATCGCTTTGGTTAAATGGAATAGTTCATCAATTTTAAAGCCCTCTTTAAAGGAAGCGGCGACAAAATAAGTGGTAAGAATATCACTGAGTCTTTTGTGAGAGATTTCATCCATTAAGGTATAGATTTCCTGATAGGTGAGTTTTTTCCCCAGCAGTTTTTTTTGAATTGCTTGAACGGCCTCAATCTGGTTTTTAGATTTATTCATAGGTGGTAATCACTTCTTGGAATTTTTTCTGATATTCTTTTGCCTTAACAATTAGCTTTGACACCAAATATATTTCTTTGACATCTAACAACCAAGACAAAAACAAGTATAACAAAACGTGAACGACGCCGATAACCGCCAATAAAAGAATAACATTTATTGTTCGAGAGGTGTCAAAAACTAGGCCGTCAAGAAGTTTCATCAGAAAATAGTTAAACACCGAAGACAATAATACCGCGACACCCATTTTAAAAAGCTCAGTTAGTAAAAAAGTCATGTCAAGTTTGCCAATCTTTTTTTGAAACAAAAAGAAAAGAACAATTACCTGAAGGGTGATTGAGGTAGAAAAAGAAATTGATAGCGCCCAAACCGGTAGTTTAAAAACTAAGATTAACAACAGACTTAATGTTAGATTAATTAGGATAAAAGTTATACTGACGAAAAAAGGTGTCCGGCTATCTATTAGGGCATAAAAACAACGGGTGATAAAATAATAAACCGTGTGGAAAGGGATAGAGATGGCAAACCAAGAGAGAGTGATGGCTGTCTGGACAGTCGCCTCCCAGTCAAATTTTTGACCTCCATAAAAAAACCTAACCAAAGGGGTTCTGGCGAAGATAAAAAAACTGGCTATCGGAACCACAAAAAAAATCAGATTTAAAATTGAATCGATAACGATCTTTTTTAACTCTTCTATTTTTCCCGCTTGATATATTTCTGAAATATAAGGTAGGGAAGCTTGGCCAAAAGCAATTCCGATAACAGAAACTGGTAATAGCTGCAGCCGTTGGGCTAAATAAAAAATCGTGTAAGCACCAGAACCGAGAAAAGTTGTCAGAGTTAAATCAATGGTGGCATCAATTTGGGTGGCGATGACAGTTAAAGCTCTGGGAACAACCATTCTAAAAAACTCAACTAAAGCGGCTGATTTTTTGATTATTAACTTGAACTGAAAATCGACGTTAGGTAAAATTGGGATTTGGACTAGGAAAAACAAAACCGCGCCGATAACTACTCCCAAGATCGGCGCACTAAGACCAAAACTGGCCGAAAAAAAATAGGTGGCAATAATTATGCTCAAATCATAGACAATTGGCGCCATCGCTGATAGAAAAAAGATTTTATTAGCCTGACCAATACCGGTCAAAAAATTACCTAAAATTAAGAAGGGCAGTTGTCCGAGAAGTAGCCAGCGGGAGTAAAGAACGATTTGGTTGATTTTTGCGGCTGAATAGCCTGGGGTAATTAGAGGAATCAGTTGGTCGGCAAAAATGACCGTAATAAGAATAAAACCGACCATTGACAAGGAAATCAGGTTAATGATAGAAGAAATGTTTTTATTTAACTCCTCTTTATTTTTTTGATATTTGATAAAAATAGGGATGAAAGAGGTGGTTAGGGCGCCGGTAATTAATATTTCAAATATCAGGTCGGGAATTCTAAAGGAGGCAAAAAAAACATCAAGTTGCTCCTTGGTAAAGTATCCGGCGAGAATTCGGTAACGAAAAAATCCAAATAAGCGCGATATACCAATCATTGTCGCAATAATAATCGCCGAAGAAAAAATACTTTCCTGCTTAAGGAAAATAAAGGATTTTGTCTTATTTATAAACTTGTCCATAGACTCATTTTATATTAAAAATACGCTTGACAGCAGGCTTTTTTTGGTGTTGAATGGTGTTATATGGTGTTTTTTGGTGAATATCAAATTTCTTTCTCTTCGCCCGGTCGTTTGGTATTACCCAAAAAACTACGCGAACTTCTAAAAGGTAACATCTTTATTCTAACAAAAGGGTTTAATTTTTGCTTAGCCGGTTATGATAAGGAAGATTGGGAAAGCCGGGCAAAAAATTTATTGGGAGTTTCACTGTTAGAACAGGATAATCTTGACAAAAGACGATTTGTATTTTCATCGGCGGTTTATCTTGAGATTGACGAACAAGGACGTTTTGTTGTTCCAAGAAATTTACTGAGCTACTTGGGAAGAACCAATAAAGTGGTGGTCATTGGTGCCGGTGATCATTTTGAAATCTGGAGTCTTGAAAAGTGGGAAAAGTATTTAAAAGAGGTAAAAACTTAAAAAGATGCACCATCCTGTACTTTTAAAATCAGCGATTGACGGTTTAGCCGTAAAACCCAACGGTCTATATATTGACGGCACTTTTGGTGAGGGTGGTCACAGCCTTGAGATATTGAAAAGAGGCGGCCGGGTTTTAGGAATAGACTGGGATGATAGTCAAATCAAAGAGCAAATATCAAAAATCAAAGATAAGAATCTAACCTTAGTAATTGGGAACTTTGCTGAGATTGAAAAGATTGCTAAGGAAAATAATTTTTTTCCGGTAGACGGTATTATTGTTGATCTTGGGTTATCGATGAGGCAAATTTCTCAGTCTGGAAGAGGGTTTTCTTATCAAAATCCAAGCGAGACTTTAGACATGAGAATTAGTCTTGACAATGATTTAACGGCAGAACAGATTATTAGCCGTTATTCCCAGCCAGAGCTGTATGAAGTTTTTGCCAAAAATTCTGAGGAGATCAATTCCCGGGCTGTGGCTGGTTATATTGTCCATACCCGCCACATTAAGCCAATAAAAACTGTTGGTGATTTAAATCAGCTGCTGGAAAGAATCGTTGGTAAAGACGACAAGCAGGTTAAAGCAAGAATTTATCAAGGACTGAGAATTGCTGTTAATCATGAGTTTGAAAATTTAAAAAGTTTTCTTAAGCAAGCAATAAAACTGCTTAAAAAAGATGGTCGGTTAGTGGTTATTACGTTTCATTCAGTTGAGGATAGAATCGTAAAAAATTTTATTAGAGAAAATCATTTGTTACAAGTTAATAAAAAAGCCATTCGCTCGCTAGAAGAAAAAAAGTATGAGCGGTCGGCTAAATTAAGAATAATCAGTCAGTTATGAAAAAAATAATTAATAGCTTAGTTTGGATTTTTCTTTTAACGTTGATTTTCTTTAACGGTTATACTTTTGTCTGTGGAATTCAGTCGGGCAGCGAGTTTAATCGAATGGAGGAAAAAATAATTAGTCTTCGCCGAGAAAATCGGGAACTGGAAACAAGGATTTACAAAATGGACTCATTGGAATATGCCGCCTCAAAAGCGGCTGACCTTAGTTTTGTTAAGAAGGTTTCCCCAATATATCTAGAGACGTTCAAATACGCGAGAAACAATTGATATGTTTAAACTACGTTTGCTTTTTGTGGTTTTTATTCTCGCTTTTCTGCTTGTGATTGGCAGACTGTTTCACCTTCAGTTTTTAGTCAAAAAAAACTCATTAGAGAGCTTATATCTGCAAACAAAAAAAATCTTTCCCGAGCGAGGTAAAATTTATGACCGTAATGGACTTCCTTTAGCCGTCAATCAAACTATTTACTCCATGTACTTTGAGCCCAAGAAAATTAAGGATGATTTAGATCTGATAAAAAAAATTGACGAGATTATTAAGATTGGTGAGTCAACCCTATCTGCTAAAATCGATAAGACAAAAGATTGGGTGGCGGTTAGTAATGATCTTGATAAAAATACAAAAAATAAAATTTTAAGCCTTAATCTTTCTGGGGTTGGTTTTGAAGAAAGTTCCAAAAGATTCTATCCTGAGGCATCATTGGCAGCCCACGTTCTTGGATTTGTTGGCAAAGATTATCAGGGAGACCCAATTGGTTATTTTGGGGTTGAGGGCTATTACGACAAAGATCTGGTCGGTTTTCCGGGCATGCTCAAAACTGAACGAGATTTGCTTGGTCGACCGATATTTATTGGTACCCAGGAAAAGATTGATCAAGAAGATGGACGAAATTTATACCTAACGATTGATCGTTCAGTTCAGGCGGTAATTAAAAAAAAACTGATTCAAGGACTGGAGAGTTACCAAGCTAAAGAAGGCTGTATTATTGTTGCCAATCCTAAAACCATGGAAATACTGGGTTTAAGCTGTCTGCCGGACTTTGACCCTGATAAATATTATTCTTTTTCCGAGTCTTTTTTTAAAAATCAGGCGATTTCTAACCTCTATGAACCGGGATCGATCTTCAAACCTTTTATTATGGCGGCGGCCTTAGAAGAAAAGGTCATTAAAAAAGACGATACCTATAACGAGGAGGGTCCAATAAAGCTGGGCGAGTATTCAATTCAAACCTGGAACAACAAATATGAGGGAAAAATTTCTATGACCAGAATTCTGGAAAAATCCTCTAACGTCGGTATAGTTTATGTGGGCGAAAAGCTCGGTCAAAACAAAATTTATCAATATCTGAATAAATACGGTTTTGATAAGACTACCGGAATTGATCTTCAGGGTGAAACAGTCAGTTACTTTAAGCCAAAAAGCAGTTGGTACCCGATTGATTTTTCAACGGTTACTTTTGGTCAGGGGATTGCCGTGACGCCAATCCAAATAATAAGGGCTTTTTCCGCCCTAGTCAATGGTGGAAAGCTTCTTAAGCCAGAGATAGTTAAGAAGATAGTTTCAGGAACAAAAGAAAGCCAAATTAGGTCGCAGGTAGAACAACAGGTTATTAGTGAGACAACTTCAGCCATAATAAGAAAAATGCTTTGGTCAACCGTGGAAAACGGCGAGATGAAATGGGCCAAACCAGAAGGTTATCAGATCGGTGGTAAAACCGGCACAGCCCAGATTCCAATAAAAGGACACTATGATCCGACAAAAACCATTGCTTCATTTATCGGTTTTGCTCCAGTTGAAGACCCCAAATTTATTGTCTTAGTAATGCTAAAAGAACCAAAGTCTTCACCCTGGGGTTCGGAGACGGCGGCTCCTTTGTTCTTTGATGTGGCTAAGGAATTACTATTGTATTATAATATAGCTCCAGAGCAATAAAATTGACTAAAAAATGACCCATACCGATCTAAAATTCAGTTTTCAGAAAATTAAGAATCTTTATCATCTGGGGATGGCTGTTTTAGCCTTAATTTGGTATGGGTTTCCTGCCAAAAAGATCAAAATCATTGGGATAACCGGAACCGACGGCAAAACGACGACCACAAGCCTGATTTACCATATTCTTAGGTTTGCTGGAAAGAAAGCTTCGATAATCTCAACCGTTTTTGCCAAAATCGGTGATCAAAAATATGATACCGGTCTTCATACGACTACGCCTAATCCGTGGTTGATTCAAAAGCTAATTAAACAAGCGGTTGCCGCTAAAGATGAGTATTTAGTTTTAGAAGTCACCTCGCACGCCATCGATCAGTTTCGCACCTTTGGTATTGGGCTAGAAGTTGGTTTAATAACCAATATTACCCATGAACATTTGGATTATCACGTCACCCTTGATAACTATTTAATGGCCAAGGTTAAACTGCTTTTAGCTTCAAAACTGTCCTTAATTAATAAAGATTGTCAGTCTTTTGACAAGATAAGTCAGATTTTAAAGAAACACCAAAAACAATATTTAACCTTTGGTTTTAAAAACAAAACCGACTATTCTTTGAACTTTGAGCAAATTAAGTCCAAAATGGCTGATTTCAATAAGTCTAATTTTTTAGCTGCTTACAGTGTCTGCCGTCATTTAGATATCCCAGAAAAAGTCATTCTTGATGGTTTTAAGACCTTTATTATGCCTCAGGGAAGACTGGAAACTGTTTTTTGTCAAGGGTTTAGAGTGATTGTTGACTTTGCTCATACGCCTAACGCACTGGTCAATGTTTTGTCAGCCGTAAAAAAACAATATTTGAGAAAACCAGGCCATCTGATTCACGTTTTTGGTAGTGCCGGCGAGCGAGATTTTAGTAAAAGACCGTTAATGGGTCAAGCCAGCTCCCAGTACGCTGATAAAATTATTCTTACTGAAGAAGACTATCGCTCTGAAGACTTAGATAAAATCTGTCAGCAGATAAGTCAAGGAATACTAACGAAAAAATATTCCATTATTAAAAACCGTTATCAAGCCATCGAAACGGCCATAAAAATGGTGAAAAAAAACGACGTCATTATTTTGACCGGAAAGGGTCATGAAAAAAGCCTTTGCCGAGGAAAAAAAGAGTTTCCCTGGAGCGAACACGGAGCAGTTAATAAAATTTTAAAAAAATATGATTACTTATGATTCGGTCTTTAATTATTTTGCGTCAACAAAAATTAACGACAAAAAATACTTCTCAGGTTTTGGGACAAAAAAACTTGGTGATGGTCGAAATATAGATAACATCTTTCAGTTTTTTAGGGAGACAGTCCAACCTTACAAAAGCTTGATTATTTTAGAGCAGATACATTCGGCTAACTTATTCTTTTTAGATAAACCGGTTAATGAATCGTTAAAAAAAATAGAAGACTGTGATGCGCTAATAACCAATCAACCAGAAATGATTTTAGCGGTTAGAACGGCTGATTGTATCCCGATTGTTTATTGTGATAAAAAAAGCGGTTTGATCGCTATTTCTCATCAAGGATGGCGTGGCAGCTTAAAGAGATTGCAACAAAAGGTAATCAATAAGATGATTGAGAAAGGAGCCGATAAAAAATCTTTAACGGTTTGTATTGGGCCGTCAATCAATCAATGTTGTTATGATATTGACGAAGATCGCTATTACCAATTTTTGGAGGAATTTAATGGCTATTCTGATAAAATATTTGTAGTCAAGAGAGGGAGGCGGTATCTTAATCTGCCGTATCTAAACTATTTATTGGTAAAAGATCTCGGCATAGAAAACCGCAATATAGATTTATTCCCTTTTTGTACTAGTTGTGATCAGGAGAGATTTTTTTCTTTTCGGCGGGATCATAAAAATTATCAGGGAGAGATGTTTAGTTTTATTATAAAAAAAACATGAGGAAACCAATTTCTTTAAATCAGTTTAACCACGTTTTTTTTCTTGGTATTAAAGGTGTGGCAATGGCTAATTTAGCCGTGGCCTTAAAAAAAATGGGGAAAAAAGTCAGTGGTTCTGATCTTAAGGAGGAACAGATAACTGATATTGAGCTGAAAAAAAACAATATTAATTTTATTGAAGGTTTTGCTCCAGAAAAAATCCCGGTTGATGTAGACTTGATTGTTTATTCGGCCGCTCATCTAGGCAATAAAAACCCACAATTGTTAGCGGCACAAAAAAAAGGCAAACGGATTATCAGTCAGGCCGAGATGATTGATTTGCTAATGGCGACGGCAAAAAATCGGATTGCCGTTTGTGGTTGTCACGGAAAAACTACCACTAGTTCGTTTTTAGCATACTGTTTGATTCAACTGGGTAAAAAACCAAGTTATATTGTCGGTGCGCCTCAGTTTAATAATTACTGGGGTGGTGAAAACCAAGACAAACAATTTTTTGTTATCGAAGCCGATGAGTATGGGGTTAATCCGCCCATTGATAAAACCGCTAAATTTTTACTACTGAGCCCCAATTTTATTATCTGTAATAACATTGATTTTGATCATCCTGACGTTTATAAGGACATTGAACAAACAAAAGCGGTTTTTCTTAAGTTTTTTTATAAACTTTTACGCTTTCATGAAGATAGACCCAGATTGATTGCCTGTTACGATAATGCCAACCTAAGAGAGGTATTTAAGCAGCTCCCTAGAAAAGCCCATTTAACCTTTGGTTTTTCTCCTAAAGCTGATCTTTTTATAAGCGAAGCAATCAATGATAGCCAGTTGACCAGTTTTAAATTGAAATACCAAGGCAATGATCTTGGTCAGTTTCAGATAAAACTATTCGGCAAAAAAAATGTTTCTAATGTCGCCGGCGTAATTTTAATGTTAATCCAGTTTGGTTTTCCGATTGAGAAAATAAAAAAAGTAATTGTTAATTTTCAGGGAGTTAAAAGGCGTTTTGAAGAAGTTTATAGCAAAAACAACATAAACTTTTTTGATGATTACGCTCATCATCCGGAAGAAATAAGGGCCACGATTCTGGCGGCCCGAGAAAGGTTTAAAACCAGAAGAATAATAATAATTTTTCAACCACACACTTTTTCCAGAACTAAAGCGCTTTTGCCTGATTTTGTCAGCAGTTTATCATTGGCAGATATTAGTTTATTAGCGCCAATATTTGCCTCAGCCCGGGAAAAAAAAGAAAACTTTGAAATTTCCTCAGAAAGAATACAAAAAGAGGCGGAAAAAAAAGGTTATTTCAATGTGCAGTCTCAGCAATCTAATCAAGAAATTTTAAACTGGCTGAAAAAAAATCTTCATCCAGATGACGTGATTTTTACCATGGGGGCCGGTAACATATACAAACTTAAAAACGAAGTTGTCAAAATCATTGATCAGATAAAAAAACCTCTGACGATTTCTTTACCAAAACAAAACGAAAAAAAACTATATTTTGCTTTAGAAAAAAAATTAGTTAAAGGCAGATTAGAGCTTAATAAAGGCATTTCTCATTACTTAAGCTGTAAAATAAAAACTACCGCCCAGTTCTTCTTTGAAGCAAAAACCAGAGATGATCTAATCAAGGCAATAAAGGCTTGTCAGGAGATGAAACTTAAACTGACCTTTATCGGCGGCGGATCAAACTTTGCCATTGTCTCGGACAAAATCAACGGTTTAGTTGTCAAGAACAACTATATTGTTAAGCAAAAAATTAAAGAAGATGAAAATGATGTTTATTACTCAATTTCTTCAGGTTATCCGGTAACAAAACTAATCAATGAACTGATTGAAGAGAAACTATCAGGCTTGGAATATCACTATGGTCTGCCGGGCAGTGTTGGTGGAGCCATCTATATGAACTCAAAATGGACAAGGCCTTGGTCATATTTTAGTGATAATTTGGTGGAGGCGACTTTGGTTGACCCAGGCGGGAAAGAAAAAAAGGTTAAGCATGGCTACTTTCATTTTGCCTATGACTACAGCCAGTTACAAAAAACTAAGGAAGTTATTCTCGAAGCCGTTTTTAAATTTAAAAGAGAGTCAGCTGAGTTAATCAAAAAGCGAGCCCAAGAGGTAGTGGCGTATCGTCAGAAGACACAACCACAAGGAGTGTTTTCTAGCGGTTGTTTTTTCAAAAACATCTCAGAAAAACAAAAGATTAAGTTGAATCTACCGACAGTTTCGGTCGGATATTTGATTGATAAGGCCGGTTTAAAATCTTTAAAGGTGGGTGGTTTTTATATTTCCCAAAAACATGCTAACTTTATTATTAATGACGGTTCAGGACGACCGGCTGAGTTAAAACACATGCTCGATCTAATTAGGGAAAAAATTAGAAAAAAGTATGATGTTGAGTTAGAAAACGAGGTCGTCATAGTATAATTTATTCTTATGGAAGACTCTTATATAATTAACGGTGGTCGGGCTTTAAAAGGGAAAGTCAAACTGTCTGGGGCAAAAAATGTCGCTTTAAAAATAATTATCTCCGGTCTTCTTTTTGACCAAAAGGTCATTCTCAAAAATATTCCTAGAATTAAGGATGTTTTTGAACTGATTGATTTAATTGAATCTTTGGGCGGAGAAGTCAAGTTTACCGATAAGAACACAGTTACTGTTGACGGTCAGAAAATTGATAAAAACAAAATTGATTTTCTTTTCGGCTCAAAAATTAGAGTTTCTTTTATGCTTTTTGCGCCTTTACTGCATAAATTTAATAGGTGTTTTGTTCCCAACCCGGGCGGTTGTCGAATTGGGGCCCGACCAATAGACAGAATTGTTGAAGGGATGAGAAGTTTGGGAGTAACGGTCGATTATAACTCAAACACAGGGTATTATCAGGCAGAAGTCAATCAACCAATCTCAGGAAGCTATACTTTTAGCAAACCTTCTCACACAGCTACAGAACTTTTAATTCTTTTATCTGTTTTTGGCAAAGGTAAAATTGTTTTAAGTAATGTTGCTCTTGAACCGGAGATTGATGACTTGATCGATTTTCTTAATCAGTCAGGTGCCCATATAAAAAGACAAGCAAACAAAATTTTAATTAACCCGGTAAAAAAACTAGTCCAAACTTCTCCTTACACAATAGTTTCTGATCGTAATGAAGCGATTACCTATGCCACTTTAGCGATTGTTACCAAGGGTGATATAACACTTTACCCTCTAAAAAAAGAAACGGTGGCTCATTTTTTAGATGAGTTAAAAAAAATTAATGCTGGGGTAGAGATAAAGTACAACCAAGAAATAAGATTTTATTGGCAAGGACAGATCAAGCCTTCGACCATTGAAACCTTACCTCATCCTGGTTTTATGACCGACTGGCAACCCAACTGGGCAGTCTTGATGACTCAGGCAAAAGGTAAGTCATTAATTACTGAACGGGTTTTTGAGAACAGGTTTTCTTATGTAGAAGAACTTAGAAAATTAGGGGCAAAGATAGAATTTTTAGAAACCAAAGTAAAAAATCCGAGTGAATATTTTTTCTTTAATTACGATCCTGGTAAAAATTATCAACAGACGATAAAGATCACTGGCGGACACAAACTCCACGAAGGTGTTTTGACGATTGCCGATCTTAGGGCCGGAGCTACTTTGGCGATCGCCGCTTTAATTGTCAACGGTCAGTCAGTTATTAATGGGGCATCGATTATGGAAAGAGGTTATGAGAACTTTGTCGAAAAAATTACCAGTCTTGGAGGATTAATAAAAAAAATATGACCCATTCGATAAACTCAGGGTCATAGTGAGTAAAACCGAACTATGAGAAAAATAAAAAATATTCTTATTTTAGCCGGTGGTGACAGTACTCGTTTTTGGCCACTGACCGATAAAAAAAATACCTCATTTTTAGGCGAAAAACTAATTGACTATCAAATAAATTTTTATAAAAAATGGGTAGAAAATATTTTTGTTATCAGTGATACCAACCAATCAATCTATTCCAAGTCAGCCAAATATATTATTCAAAATAAGAAGTTAAGTGGACAGGCGGGAGCTATATTATCGGCGAAAAATATTATTAAGGGCGAGGTGCTTATTGTTAATGCCAACGATGTTTTTGAGCCAAGCATATTATCAAACTTGATTAATTCTTTATCAAAAAAACCAAACTTTGTTTCCTTGGTTAAACGGATAGATCGCTATTTTCCTGGAGGATATATAAAACAAATAAACAAAAAAAGGTTTGCCATAATTGAAAAGCCGGCCCCTGACCAAGCCCCTTCTGATTTAGTCAAGATGGTGGTTGATTACATTATTGATTTTGATTTATTTATTGAGATCCTTGAAAAAGTTGATAATAAAGATGATCGATGGTATGAGACTGGTTTAAACGAGTTAATCTCCCAATCTGATAATAATGAGCTGGTAATCTATGATGGTTCTTGGTACTCAATAAAATATCCCTGGCAGATTTTACCAATGATGAACTTTTTCCTAAAACAAATTAATGGATTGCAAATACACAAAACCGCTAAAGTGTCTAAGACGGCTCTTATTCAAGGAAACGTCTATTTGGGAAAAAATGTTAAGGTGGGTGACTATACAAAAATTGTCGGCCCATGTTTTGTCGATGAAGAAACAGTCATTGGAGATTATTCTTTAGTACGAAAAAGTCACATAGGAAAAAACTGCCTTATTGGCAGTCAGTGCGAACTGGTTAGATCTTACTTAGCTAATGACGTCTATTTACACCGTAACTATACTGGTGACTCAGTTTTAGGAAAGGGAGTTTTAATAGGAGCGGGAACGGTTCTGGCCAACTTTCGCTTTGACAGAAAAAACGTTTTTGTGCAGCTAGCCGAAAGAAAAACCGATACTTATTTACCGAAGTTTGGGACAGTGATTGGGGAAAAGTCAAAGCTAGGTATTAACTGTTCGGTCTTGCCTGGAGTTTTGATTGGAAAAAACACCATTGTTGGCCCGGGAAGTTTAATCGATAAAAATATTAATGAAAATCAGTTTGTTTTTAGGGATAAAGTTATAAAAAAAAAGTAATATGAATAAAATTACTGTTATCGGCGGCGGGACCGGAACCTTCGTTGTTTTGACTGGTCTAAAATCATCCCCAGTTAATCTTTCCGTGATTGTTTCCATGATGGACTCTGGTGGTTCGACCGGAAGACTGCGGGATCAGTTGGGCGTTTTGCCTCCGGGAGATTTGAGACAATGTTTGGTGGCTTTATCAGAGGCGCCCTTACTATGGAGAAAACTATTTCTTTATCGTTTTGAAAAAGGTGACTTCAGCGGTCATAATTTTGGCAACCTGTTTCTTTCGGCTCTGGAAAAAGTCTCAAACAACTATGATCAGGTAATCAAGACGGCTTCTTACATTCTCAAAACCAGAGGACAGGTTATTCCGGTGACATTTGAAAAAACCACCCTATGTGCAGAATATGAAGATGGCAATATTGTCAAAGGTGAAGGAAATATTGATACTAATATTGAAAAAAAGCAAAGAATTAAGACGGCTTTTCTTGACCCTCGAATAACTGCCAACCCCAAAGCTTTAGAAGCCATTGGCGACTCAGACTATATTGTTATCGGGCCGGGTGATCTATACACAAGCATTGTCCCTGTTTTATTAACCAACAATATTAAAGAAAAACTGATTAAATCAAAGGCAAAAATAATCTATATTCTTAACTTAATGACGAAACTTGGTCAAACTAATGATTACAACGCTCTGGATTTTATTAATGACCTAAAAAAATACTTAGGTCGTTTTCCTGATTATGTGGTTATCAATAATGGAAAAATACCCACTGACATAATAAAATGGTATTTAGAGCATCATGAAAAAACAGTGATTAATAATTTGAATGACAATAATTTTTCTGGTAAGTTGGAGATTGATGATTTTATAGACATGAATTCATTTAAAAAAGAAAAGGCCGACAAACTAATCAGAAGCGTTTTAAGACATGACCCACAGAAATTAGCCAAAACACTGTTAAAAATAATAAAGATATGATAAAAAAACATACAATTTCTCTTAAAAATGCTTTTCGTGGTCTTTTTTGGGTTCTTAAAACCCAACCGAATTATAAGATTCATTTTGGCTTATCTTTAATGGCCATAGTTGGGGCACTTTTATTTAAGATTACTTATGTTGAATTTTTAATTATCCTGGTATTAATTATTGCTGGATTGACCGTGGAAACAATCAACAGCGGTATTGAAGCAACCACCGATGCGATTGATAAAAAATGGCGTCAAGACATTGGTTTGGCCAAGGATGTTTCGGCCGCGGCGATGTTAATTATTGCCATTGGTTCATTAATCATTTCCGGAATAATTTTTTTACCAAGAATTATTTCACTCTTATAATTATGGCCCTATATCTTTTTATAGTTTTTATATCTTTCGTAATCAATGCTTTGTTGATTATTCCTTTTATTAACTTTTTATATCGTTCAAAGATCCAAAGAAGTGAGCAGAAAACCAAAGATGCCTTTGATAAACCAACACCTATTTTTGATAAATATAATATCAGTAAAAAGGGGACTCCCGTCGGTGGCGGGTTGTTGATAATATTAACAACGGTGGTGATTTTTTTTACATTTATTCTTTTTTTTCTGATCTTTAAAAAGAAAATTGTTTTGAACTATCCGTCACTATTTAGTGAAATAAAAATTATTCTCTTTACTTTTATCTCTTTTGGCCTGCTTGGTATTTATGATGATCTGAATAAAATTTTTTTCTGGAAAAACAATAATTTTTTTGGCATCCGTCTGAGACACAAATTCATTATTGAAATAATTTTAGCGATGGCAGTCTCTTTTTGGTTGGTCAATGATCTAAAGATAAACATTGTTTACATTCCTTTTTTTGGCGTTTTTAACTTATCTTATTTTTATATTTTATTTTCTACTTTTGTCATCGTTGCTTTTGCTAATGCCGTTAATATTACGGATGGTCTTGATGGTTTGGCGTCGGGAGTTTTGGCAATTTCTTTATCAAGTCTCTGGATAATTTCTCGTTCCATTGTTGATGTGCCGAGCTCGATTTTTATTGGTTCTTGGTTGGGAGGATTGATAGCATTTTTGTACTTTAATGTTTATCCGGCCAGATTGATAATGGGTGATACTGGAGCCCTTTCTTTCGGGGCCACTTTTGCCGTTATCGGACTTATTTTGGGAAAGCCTTTTGCTTTGCCGATTATTGGTGGTATTTTTATGGTAGAAATATTTACCTCATTAATTCAACTGTTAAGCAAAAAGTTTCTCAAGAAAAAAATTCTTTCGGTGGCGCCGTTTCACCTTTGGTTACAGCTGCGTGGTTGGGAAGAACCAAAAATTGTTATGCGTCTATGGTTAACCTCGATCATTTTTGCCGTTTTTGGTTTGATGATTGCTTTCATGAAATAATTTTTTTAGCTATAATTGATTCATGCGCCCTACAGCTAGTTATTTTAACTTTAGTTTTTACCACCTCAAACCCAGTAGGAAAGAGGTTGATTTTGGCTATAAAATTGTCTTAACTGATAATAAAGAGCTTGATTTTATTGAGACTATTAGATTACCCCGACCTATTCCTTTAGTTGTTAATCAAGAACTTTTAAATAAAATTTTAAATGACCTTCATCTAATGCTCGGAGTTAGCTATTGGAAGCTCTATTGCCCAAAAAATATAAAAATTTCTACCCAACCTTTATCCAAAAAACAAGCGGAATTTTGGAATATAGTCTATACAAAAGGTCTGGGTGAATTTTTTTACCGAAACCAAATTGACTTTCGTGGTCTGGTCAATTTTCCCTATAAAGACGATGTGGTCGTTAATCCCATTAAATTTGGTTGCCGCGACCGTTCGTTGATTGGTATAGGCGGAGGTAAAGACTCGCTAGTTTCTATAGAATTACTTAAGGAGAAAAACTTCCCCATAGTTGGTTTGGCTCTGAAGCCGGGTTCGGCCATGATTCTAGATGACGAGTATAAAAAAAAACTGGGGATAGAAATTATTACATTAGAAAGAAAGCTCAGTTCACAACTTGTAATACTAAAAGATGTCTATAAAGGTCATGTACCGGTTTCGGCCATCTACGCTTTCCTTGGTTTGTTAACCGCTGTCATTTACGATTGTCGCTATTTTATCATCTCAAATGAAAGAAGTGCCAATTTTGGTAATTTGGAATATTTAGGAAAGCAAATTAATCATCAGTGGAGTAAATCGCTTGAGTTTGAACAGATATTTCAAGATTATACAAAAAAATATATTACTCCTGACGTTACTTACTTTTCCTTGTTGCGGTCGTTATCAGAGATAAAGATCGTTCAGTTATTTACTAGATACAAAAAATATTTTCCATATTTCACTAGTTGCAATCGAAATTTCAGCACATCTAACCCATTATTAGGAGAGAATAAATGGTGTGGAGAATGTGCTAAATGCGCCTTTATGTTCGCGCTCCTCTCGGCATTTTTATCGAAAAAAGAATTAATTGATATTTTTGGCCAGAATTTGTTTGTTGAACAAAGATTACTACCAGTTTACCGTGACCTATTGGGATTTGGTATGATGAAGCCCTTTGACTGTGTCGGTACATTTGAAGAGACACAGGTAGCCTTTTATTTGACTTATCAAAAAAAAGAGTTTAGTAGTGATGTGGTTATGAAAATGTTTGAAAAAGAGATATTACCGAAAATAGAAGATATTAATAAAGTTCAAAAAGAAGTTTTTAAGGCTGAATATATTAATAATATGCCGGATAAATTTAAACTTGTTATACCTCTATGAGACTTGAAGAACTGAAAGACAAAAAAATTTTGATCCTTGGGTATAGTAAAGAAGGAAAGGCAACGGAAAAATTTTTAAATAAATTTTTTCCGGAAATAAGATATGGAATCGCTGATAAACGTCTTAGCCCTGATTATCTGAAAGATCAAATAAACTACGATCTGGTTATAAAAACTCCCGGCATTTCTAAAAATAAAGTTGTGGTTCCTTATACGACAGCTACAAATATTTTTTTTGCTAACACAAAGAATAAAATTATTGGCGTGACTGGTACCAAGGGTAAAAGTACGACCGCCAGTTTAATCTTTTCTATTCTTAAAGAGGCTGGTTATCAAGTTTATCTGCTTGGTAATATTGGCCAGCCAATGCTTGAGGCGTTGACTTGGTCAGTCAATAAAAATTCCATATTTGTTTGTGAACTTTCCAGTTATCAGCTGGATGACATTTCTTATTCTCCAACAATAAGCGTTATTCTAGATTTATTTCCTGATCATATGACCTATCATGGAAATATTACAGAGTATTATCAAGCAAAAAAAAATATTATCAACTTTCAAAAATCATCAGATTTTTTTGTCTATAATCCTGACGACAGAATTTTAAAACTATGGTCTAAAAATTCAATTGCTAAAGCCATCGCATTTACTGAGAATTTACCAGTGGCAGATTCTGAAATACCACTTATAGGATCTCATAATCGAAGTAATATTAGAGCCGCGGTAACAGTCGCGAGAATCATGAATATTGAAGATAAGTTCATTTCAACTGCGATTAAAAAGTTTAAGCCTTTACCTCATAGGCTCCAATCAGTTGGCAAATTTCGTAACATAGAGTTTTATGACGATGCGATTTCCACCACTCCCGAGTCAACAATCTTTGCCATTAAGGCATTAAAGAATATAGGGACAATTTTTCTGGGCGGTGAGGATAGAGGATATAACTTTAGTAGTCTAATTGATTTTTTGATTCAATATAAAATCCCTAACATTGTTTTTTTTCCTACGACTGGAGAAAGAATCCTCAAACTTTTAAAGACGAAAGTTGCTAAGATGCCAAATTTCCTAATAACTGACAAAATGGAAGAAGCGATCAAATTTGCTTATAAATTTACCCCAAAAAATTCCATCTGTTTGTTGTCAACCGCCTCTCCAAGTTACAGCCTCTGGAAAAATTTTGAAGAAAAAGGAGATCAGTTCCAATTTTATGCCAATAAATACAAAAAAGAGCCTAATCACTAAATCAATAATATGAGACTGAAAAAAACTAGCGGTCGGGAAGGTTTAATTTGGCTATATTTATTTCCGATTATTTACTCTTTGATTGGTTTATTTTTTATTTTTGAAGCTTCAGCGGTTCGCAGTTTTAAGGAGTTTGGTCATAGTTTTCATTATTTACAGATGCAGTCTTTGTGGTTGGTGCTGGGAATTATCGCGATGATGTTTTTTTCTTTACTTGACTATCATAAACTTTACTACTTTGCCTTTCTGCTGATGACCGGAACAATTAGTCTAATGTTTTTAGTTCTTATTCCCAGCATTGGTCAAAATGTCGGGGGTGCAAGACGTTGGATTGATCTTGGATTTACTAACATTCAACCAGCAGAATTGGCTAAGTTTGCCTCGATAATTTACCTGTCTTCTTGGTTTATTAATAAAGAAAGAAAACGTTTCTTTTCTTTCTTAATTCTTTTGGGTTTATTGATTATTTTGATTATTCTTCAGCCAAACATGGGAACGGCGATTATTGTTTTTTCTTTAAGTATTATTATCTATTTTTTGGCCGGAATAGAAATACATTATTTGTTATTTTTAGTACCTTTGTCTCTTACAGGCTTTTATTTATTGATTAAAATATCGCCATACCGTTTTCGGAGGCTGTTAGCTTTTTTTAATTCCAGTCTTGATCCTTTGGGAATTACTTATCACCTTAATCAAATCTTAATATCGTTATCAAATGGCGGTCTTTTTGGGATCGGTTTTGGCGGATCAAGGCAAAAATACTTATTCCTGCCCGAAGCACACACTGACTCAATTTTTGCCATTATTGCCGAAGAGGTCGGTTTTGTCGGTTCTTTTTTGTTAATCTTTTTTATGATTGCATTTATTTACCGCATGTTTCAAGTAGCGGTCAGTGCTAAAGACAGGTACGGTCGGTTGTTGGCCGGCGGTATTTTTGCCCTGTTTAATCTGCAGATTTTGGTTAATTTAGGAGGAGTGGTTAATGCAATTCCTTTAACCGGTGTTCCTTTACCGTTTTTATCATACGGTGGATCAAATCTCTTGGTTTCTTTTGCCTTAATCGGTATATTAATAAATATAGCTAAAAAATCCCGAGTTCATTTATAAACATGAAAACAATTCTTATCACTGGTGGACATTTAACACCCGCCTTGACGATTATTGACGATATTTTGTCGTCAGAGCATAAAAAGGATACAAAAATTGTTTTTGTCGGTCGAAAATATAGCTCTGAAGGTCAAGACAACTACTCATTTGAGTATAAGGAAATAAACAACCGAAAAATTGAGTTTGCCTATCTACCGGCTGGTCGTGTTACACGGTTATTTAATCTTAAATCATTTATCAATATTTTAAGAATTCCCATTGGTTTCTTTTACGCCTGCCAGATCCTTAATCGTTATCAACCTGATCTGATTTTTTCATTTGGCGGTTATCTCGGTCTGCCGATTGTCATGGCTGGGTTTTTACGAAGAATACCCGCCTACATTCATGAACAGACATTGTCACCAGGGTTGGCCAATAGACTAAGCGGCCGATTGGCAAAAAAAATTTTTGTATCATTCCCAGAGGCGCAAATTTTCTTTAATCAAAAAAAGACGCTGGTGACTGGAAACCCAATTAGAAAGGAAATTTTTAAAACAATAAATATGCCGTTTAAGGTAACTAAAAATTTGCCGGTTATCTATGTAACCGGAGGAACACTGGGATCTCACAGTATTAATGAACATGTGAAAAAAATCCTGTCGGATCTTCTTAAGGATAATATCGTTATCCATCAGACAGGCAATGTCAAAGAGTACCATGATTTTGTCGAGTTGCAGTCAGTGAAAAAAAAGCTATCTTCTGATTTGCAGGCACGTTATTATTTACAGGAACACTTTTTTAGTCAGGAAATTGGTTATATCTATAATTTGGCTGATTTAGTGGTTGGTCGGGCCGGAGCAAACACTTTTTTTGAACTGATTGCCCTAAAAAAACCAGCCGTCCTGATTCCTTTGCCTTGGGCCGCCAATCAAGAACAACAGAGACAGGCAGAAATATTAGCCAAAGAAAAAACCGCCGAAATTTTTTCTCAGTTTAATTCTAGCCAAGACCTAATGAAGCTTATAAAAACCATGCTTAATAATCTGAAGTTTTATCAAGGCAATTTTCACAAATTAAAATCATTCTATCGCCAAGATGCCAGTCAAAAAATTATTCAAGAAATTTTTTCCGATAATTAAAAAAATATCTGTTGTAGTTCTCTTAGCTTTGATTTTTTTAGGAGTTTTTTTTTACGTCAACCGTTTTTTTTTAGTTAAAGAAATCGAAATTTTCGGAAACGATAAAAAGAACAGTATCAACGGTTTGATTAACCTAAAAAATCATAACCTTCTTTATATATCAGAGCAAAAAACTGCCCTCGATTTGCAAAAAGAAAATCCCTGGATGGAGTCAGTAATAATTGATAAGTCATATCCTAACAAGCTGACCATAAAGATAAAGCCAGCGATACCTATCGCTTTAATAAAGGTTGATCAAGGTTTTTTTTATTTGGACGCAGGCGGAAAAGTTATTCAAAAAGCAAAGAAAAACGACAGTCGCTTACCGCAAATTAACTATTACCAATTGTTGAGCTACTTTGACTACCAGCCTGGAAATAAAATTGGTTATAAAGACATACTTTTAAGCCTTTTTTTCATTAATAATTTGAACAATCTTGGTTATTCGGTAGACACGGTTGATATTGCAGGATTTTATATGATAAGATTTAATTTAAAAGATAAGAGTATTTTGTTTTCGACGGAAAAAGATACCAAAAAACAGGCATATCAACTGGAACAGATTATTAAGCGCTTTAAAATTGAGGGGGTTGATTTTTCCAGTCTTGATTTGAGGTTTGATAAACCGGTAATAAAAATTAAGTAAAAACATGGCTGACAAATTAATTTGCGGGATTGATATTGGTTCGTGCAAAATTGTGACCGTTTGTGGTATTGAACCAAAAGAAAAAGAAGAATTAAGAATAATTGGATATAACCAAACTTCATCAAAAGGGGTTAAAAAAGGTTTAATTGTTGATATTGATCAAGCAACTAATGCCCTTGAAGAAAGTGTTGAAAAAGCCGAGCGGATGGCCGGACATAAAATTAATCAGGCTTTTGTTTCGGTCGGCGGGCCTCATATTTCTTCGTTTAACTCTCATGGAATTGTTGCTGTTGCTAACCCACAAGGAGAAATTGTTGAAGACGATATCATCAGAGTGGTTGAGGCGGCAAGAGCAATTTCTATCTCCAATACAAGAGAGATAATTGATGTTTTACCCCGTGATTATATTGTCGATGGGCAAGCTGGTATAAAAAATCCTATTGGCATGAGCGGGGTCCGACTGGAAGTTGACACACACATCATTACTGCCTCACATACAAATTTGAAAAACATTAATCGTTGTCTAAATGATTTAGGGATAGAAAACCTGGGTTTTGCTTTTTCCGGCTTAGTTTCTTCTGAGGCCACGCTTACCGACACTGAAAAGGAGTTGGGGGTGGTATTGGTCGATATTGGCGGTGGCAAAATTGATATCTGTATTTATGTTGAAGGAGCTTTATCATATTCTTCATCGATTCCGATCGGTGCCAGAAATATAACTAATGACATTGCTGTGGGACTGCGAATTTCTCTTGATTCAGCGGAAAAAGTTAAACTTTATTTGAGTCAGAATACAGAAGGAAAAAAAACCAATCAGCTAAAAAATAAAGCCGATGAAATTAATTTATCCCAACTAAACCTACCGGAAAATTTAAACGGAGTTTCCTTAAAAACTCTGGTTGACGGTATTATGGTGCCGAGGATTGAAGAAATTTTTAAAATGATTTTTGAAGAAATTGAAAAATCAGGTTTTGGTCAGAGTATTCCTTCCGGCCTAGTGATTACCGGTGGGGGAGCCACTACTATTGGCATGCTGGAAACAGGAAAAAAAGTCTTAGGTTTACCAATTCGTTTAGGTATTCCCGAAGGCGTTACCGGACTAGTCGATGAGGTCTTAACTCCTCCTTATGCAGGAGCCATCGGCTTGATTTTATATGGGAGAAAAAATATAATGTCCGAAGACAGTAGAATAAAAAATTTCAACAAGATTTTTAAAGATTTATCATTTGGTAATTCTTTTAGTAAGGTGAAAGATTTTTTTAAGCAGTTTATACCATAAACTATGTTGATAAAACCAAGAGCTGGTCAAGCGGCCAAGATTAAAGTCGTTGGCGTTGGTGGTGGGGGTAGTAACGCTCTGTCTTCGATGATTGCCGACGGTGGTATTGCTGGCGTTGAGTTTGTTGCTGTCAACACTGATTCACAGGCACTGCTTCACAGTAAAGCGACTATAAAAATTCAGATTGGGGAAAATCTTACTAAAGGTTTAGGTTCTGGTGGTGATCCAGAAACCGGTCGGCAAGCGGCTGAAGAATCCAGGGAAAAAATTAAAGAAGAACTGTCCGGCGTTGATATGGTATTTATTACCTGTGGAGAAGGTGGAGGAACTGGTACCGGAGCGGCTCCGATTATCGCCGAAATTGCCAAAGAACTGGGTGGACTAACTATTGCGGTTGTCACTAAACCTTTTGAGTTTGAAGGTACAAAGAGAAAAACGACAGCCGAAGAAGGCATAGAAAAGCTAAGAGAAAAGGTTGATACTTTAATTGTTGTTCCCAACCAAAAAATTCTTCAGATAATTGATAAAAAAACCTCCATATTAGAAGCTTTTAAAAAAATTGATTCGGTACTTTATTCTGGGGTTATGGGAATTGCCGAATTAATTACCACTCCAGGATTGATTAACGTGGATTTTGCCGATGTTAAGACGGTAATGAGTAATGCCGGTACGGCTCTTTTGGGAATGGGAATTGCCAGCGGTGAAAAAAGAGCCCTTGCCGCCATTAAACAGGCCATTTCTTCACCGTTATTGGATGTTTCGATTGAGGGAGCAAGAGGAGTTCTCTTTAACATTATCGGTGGGCCCGACCTGACTATGGCAGAAGTGGATGAAGCGGCTTCAATTATTGCCAAGACCGTCAATCCAGATGCTGATATCATTTTTGGAGCGGTCATTGATGATAAATTGATTGATCAGATTAAAATCACCTTGATTGCGACAAAATTTGACCAGTCACGAGTAAAGTTATTTCAGTTTAAAAAAGACGAACCGGAAAAAATGGAAAAACTAGACCCAAAGGTCAATGAGCAAGAACAAGAGCCCTTGGAAGAAGATGATTTTCTCGCCGAAGACTCGGAATTTGATATACCTGCTTTTCTAAGGAAAAAATAAAAGGATGGTATATTGAATTTTTTTTATCACTCCAATAATCTAATTACCTTATTTTGTAGTTTATATACTGTAGACAAATAACACAAATATTAATAAAAACAAATTGTGAGAGTAATTAATTATTATGATCAAACACTACAAACAATTACAGGTTGTGCTTTTGAGCCAGTAATTGTTTCTGAGGGCATTACTTTTTTTGAATATCTTTATCTTATTTTTTCTTCTTATCCGGAGATTGAAAAAAGGTATCCTCCTGGCATTTTAGGATTTACAATTAACGGAACGAGACCAAAAGATTTTATTACCTTAAAAGAAGAAGATTCTATATATTTTACTGTTGTAAAATATTCCATTAATTAATATGTAATATACAATCGATTAATCGATTGAATTTTATAAACATGGTTCATTTATCTAGATTTCCCGTTGATAACAAAAAATTAGTCAAAGTATTTAATTTATTGTTTGAAATAATCAACCATACTAATGGTCAAAATGAGTTTTTTATTCTTATCAAAGATATTATTTCTCCATCCGAACAAATAATGATTGCCAAAAGGATCGCAATAATATATTTACTAATGAAAAGGGTAAATAGTGGGGATATTGCTGAATATCTTAAGGTATCTAGGTCAACTATTTCCAAATTCTCACTTTTATTTTATGAAAAAGACACAGTATTGATTACGACAATTAAACAACTACTTAAAAAAGAAAACATCTCAAATTTCTTTGATGATCTTTTTAGCGACTTATTTATCCAACCGGGAATAAAAATTGGCCACTGGCAACAACATTGGGAACACAAAAAAAGACAAATTAATCGAGAAATGCTTGATACTTAAATAGTTCAATCGATTAATCGATTGAACTAATCAAGCTTCGTAATTATATTTTTTTACTATTTTTGCTTTTGTTATAATTTATCCATATTTAAAAAGAAGCCAATGATTAATCGCTGAAGTTTTTTTTAAGAGTATTTGTAACATATGAAATTAATGACCTACAACATTTTAAACGGAGCAAAGGAGGTTTTACCGTTAGTAATAAAAGTTATAAAGACAGTTTCTCCTGATTATTTGACAATCAATGAAGCCAATACGTTTGCAAAAAATAACAACGAAATTCTTACAAAAGTCGCAAAAGAATTAAACTTTCCATATTTTAATATTGCTTTATCCGGTGAATATGATTATCATGTCGCGGTTTATTCTAAATATCCATTTCTTGAAACTCATAAACTTCAACCGCTTGCTAGAGCATGTTTGATAAATCTTGTGAAAACTGAAGTAGGAGAGATATCAATTGCTAGTTTGCACTTAACTCCTTATACGGAGGATTTAAGACTTCCTGAAGTCGATTTGATTATTGATTTTCAAAATAAATATAAAAACCGAATATTGATGGGAGACATGAATTCTTTATCAAAGTATGACGGTTATGATCCAAAGATCATAAGATTGTTTAACGAAATACAAATAAAAAAATTTACGTCAGATGGAAAGTTTCGTTTTGATGCAATCGATAAAATCATGTCGGGTGGTTATTTTGATCCTGCAGTAGAACTTAAAAAATACAAGGATTTTACCGCGCCAACGTCGATAAACGAATATTCGGCACATTCAAACATGCGTCTAGATTATATTTTTCTCTCAAAACCTCTTCTCCATAATTTAAAAAGTTATTCAGTCCTAAAAAATGATTTAACCAATAAAGCCTCAGACCATTTTCCCGTAATGGTTGAATTAAATTAACTTCATTGAATTAGTTTTTAGCTCCTGTTAAAATAAAAACTATGTTTAAACCGGTTGACAGTAATACTAACTTTCCTGAAATGGAAAAAAAATGGCTGAAACATTGGTATAAAAAAGGAATCGTAAAAAAATATCTGGTAAAAAATAAACTGGCTAAAAAATATTTTTCCTTTCAGGACGGCCCAATTACTGCCAATAATCCTATGGGTGTTCATCATGCTTGGGGTAGAACCTATAAAGATCTTTGGCCGAAGTTCTACAATCTTTTGGGATATAAACAGCGCTTTCAAAACGGCTTTGACTGTCAAGGATTATGGGTTGAGGTCGAGGTGGAAAAAGAACTAAAACTAAAAAATAAAAAAGAGATTGAGAATTTAGTTCCTTACGACCCGACTTCGCCGAATAGCTCCGTCGAGGCAAGTAAAAAAGCTTCTATTGCTAAATTTGTTGATCTATGTAGGCAAAGAGTTTTTAAGTATTCGGCCATCCAAACCGAACAATCAAAAAGACTGGGTTATTTTGCCGACTGGGATCATTCATACTTCACGATGAGTGACGAAAATAACTACATGATCTGGCATTTTTTAAAGATTTGTTTCGAAAACGGGTGGATTTATAAAGGCCATGAATCAGTTCCTTGGTGCCCACGTTGTGAAACGGCTATTTCTCAACATGAAATGCTTACCGAAGACTATAAAGAACTGGTTCATGAATCGATTTATTTAGAATTACCGCTTGTTGGCCGAAAAAACGAATACTTATTAATTTGGACAACCACTCCTTGGACATTACCAGCCAATATTGCAGTGGCTGTTGATGAAAAACTAGACTATAGCTTAGTTCAGGGAAATACGGGTTATTTCTTCTGGGTGGCCAAAGACCTAATTGGTCAAGTTTTTGGCAAGGATTATAAAAAAATCATTAAGACAGTTAAAGGAAAAGAGTTGGTCGGGTTACACTATCAGTCGCCATTTGACGTCCTTTCAGTAGTAAAGGAAACTGCCAAAAAATATTCTGATAAATTTCATGTCGTTATTGCTACTGACTCAAAGATATTACCGGTAATGACTACCGAAGGTACCGGTCTAATTCATACGGCGGTTAGTGCCGGAGTTGAAGACTTTAAACTAGGAAAAAAGCTTGGTCTGCCAATGATTCCAGTGATTGCCGATAATGCAGACTATCTTCCGGAACTAGAATTCTTAGCCGGTAAAAACGCTAAAAAACATCCAGAAGTCATTCTTGATTATCTAAAAGAACAAGATGCTAAGGGCAAAAACTGGGTATTTAAGATAGAAAAATATAATCATAGATATCCGGCCTGTTGGCGCTGTAAGTCTGAACTAGTCTGGAAGGTGGCCGATGAGTGGTACATTGCGATGGACAGGCCATCGCAAGATCAAAAATCAAAAATCAAAAATCAAAATTTGACATTAAGACAGAGAATGATGAAAGTCGCAAAGTCAATTAAGTGGATGCCGGAGTTTGGTCTTGCTCGAGAACTGGATTGGCTGAAAAATATGCACGACTGGTTAATCAGTAAAAAAAATCGCTACTGGGGTTTGGCCTTACCGATTTTTGAGTGCAACAAATGCAATCATTTTGAAGTAATTGGTTCAAAAGATGAGTTAAAAAATAGATCCGTTAAGGGTTGGGATAAATTTGTCGGTCATAGTCCTCATAAACCCTATATTGACGAAATCTATATTGAATGTAGTCACTGTAAAGAGTTGGTTAAAAGAGTTGGTGATGTGGGTAATCCATGGCTTGATGCCGGAATTGTTCCTTTTTCGACCATCTCAGAAAACAATCAAGGACAACCGTTATATCTTTCAGACAACGGGCAGTGGAAAAAATGGTTTCCGATAAACTTCATTACCGAATCGTTTCCTGGTCAGTTCAAAAACTGGTTTTATGCTTTGATTGCTATGTCAACCGTTCTTGAAAACAATCTGCCCTTTGAAAAAGTTTTGGGATTTGCGACTTTAACCGGAGAAGATGGCCGGCCGATGCACAAGAGCTGGGGCAACATGGTTGAGTTTAATGAGGGGGCTGATAAAATCGGCGTCGATGTGATGCGCTGGTTATTTTGTCGGCAAAATCCAAGAGAAAACCTTCTTTTTGGATATAAAAAAACTAATGAGGTTAGAAGACAGTTTTATTTAATGCTTTGGAATGTTTATAAATACTTTGTTGAGTACGCCAATCTTGACAAATTCAAACCTTCCTTCGACTCCTTCGGCAAAGCTCAGGATAAATCCGCTCAGGACAAGCAAAAATTTAGCAATATTCTTGATGCGTGGTTGTTAACTAGATTTTCTTGGTTGGTTAGTTATGTAGAAAATAGCTTAAAACAATATAATTCATATAATGCCGCCCTAGAAATAGAAAAATTTGTCAATGATCTTTCTACTTGGTATATCAGGCGAAGCCGCGACCGACTTTGGCTAAACTCGGTTGATAAAAATGATAAAGCAAATTTTTATGAGACGTTATATTATGTTTTAGTTAATTTAAGCATAGTTATATCGCCTTTTTTGCCCTTTATTAGTGAGGAAATCTATACTAATCTGACTCAATCAGAGTCGGTCCACCTGGAGTTTTGGCCAAAGAGTAGTTTTGAATATAACCAAAAGCTTGATCAAGATATGAGTTTGATAAGAGAAATAGTTGAGGTTGGACGACGAATAAGAAAAGAACTCAAAATTAAGGTTCGTCAGCCATTAGCCAAGGGAACTTTATTTTTACCGGAGAATAAAAAGTTTATTTATAAAAATCATTTGTCAGAATATGAACGATTAATTACCGAAGAGCTAAATATAAAAAAGATAGACTATAAAAAAACCTCTAAGGAAGAAATAGAAGTTAGTTTTGACTCCCAACTGACCAAAGAACTAATCTATGAAGGGCAGCTGAGAGAACTGGTCAGACAGATACAGGAAGAAAGAAAAAAATTGGGTCTAAAACCTGAAGAAAAAGTTATTTTAACTATACCAACTGAATTTAAAGCCTCAACTGATTATCTCAAAAAAAGAGTTGTTTCCGAATCAATAAATTTAGGGTCTGAACTTAAAGTAACCGTATGATTGATATTCTTATTCCGACACTTTTTATTTACTCCTTTGGCATGTTTAACTTACTAGGAATTAAGCAGGCATATTTTATTAATCAACTTTTTTTTCTTGTTATTGGTCTGGTAGTTTACTATGTGGTTAAAAAGCTTGGTCGACAGTATTTTTATTTGAACAGTCACATTTTTTATTGGCTATTGATTGCCATTTTAACAATCACGTTTGTGATTGGTTTTGAGGTTAAAGGATCAAGACGTTGGTTACCGTTTTACTTTTTTAACATTCAACCTTCAGAAATATTAAAAATTTTTTTTGTTTTATTTTTAAGCCAGTTTTTTAGCCGGAAACAGATTGCCATTAACCGGAGAGTAATTTTTTTCATTTATCTTTTATACTCTTTGATTCCGGTTTTAATTATTTTAAAACAGCCGGATCTTGGTAATGCCCTTATTTATGTGGGATTGGCCATTATTCTGCTTCTTTTTTCTGATCTGCCAAAGAAATTTTTTATCAATATGGTGATGACGATTTTAATGATTATTCCTTTTAGTTGGTTCTTTTTAAAACCTTACCAAAAATCAAGACTACTTAGTTTTGTTAGTCCTCACCTTGATCCCCAAGGAACTGCCTACAACATGATCCAGGCAGTCATTACCATTGGTTCGGGTCAATTTTTTGGCCGGGGACTTGGTTTAGGCACCCAGTCGCGATTTTACTTTTTACCGGAAAATCATACTGACTTTGCCTTTGCATCTTTGGTGGAACAGTTTGGTTTTTTTGGCGGTTTTATTGTCATCTGCCTTTTTGCGATAATTATCTATTCTTTGGTGAGAAGGATGCTCGTTTATCAACACAGAAGTGACGAAGAAGGGAAGAGTAATTTCCTATTTATTTTAGGCTTTTCCACTTATTTTATTCTTCAAATTATTATGAACATCGGAATGAATCTAGGTTTATTACCGGTGGCCGGAGTGGCTCTGCCTTTTATTTCTTACGGCGGATCTTCTTTTATTACTTTTATGACCGGTTTGGCACTTTTTCCTTGATAATCGGTTGAAGTTTGGAAGTTTTTGAGTATAATTTAATGATATGTCAAAATATGCGGTAATAAAAACCGGTGGCAAACAATATCTTGTCAAAGAAGGCCAGGAGATAGTTGTTGATAAGTTAAATCTTGAAAAAAAAGCTAAAACAGACCTCGAAACGCTGGCAATTTTTGATGATGAAGGTAAACAAATTGATATCGGGGCGCCTAAACTGGCTATCAAAGTTCAGGCTGAGGTAGTTGATAATCTTCTAGGTGACAAACTTAGAGTAGCTCATTTTAAGTCCAAAGTCAGATATCGAAAAGTAAGAGGTTTCAGACAAAAGTTATCCAAAATAAAAATTATTAAAATATAAATTTGAATTATGGCACATACAAAAGCGCAAAAAACTGTTAGTGGAAATCGTGACTCCGCCGGACGAAGACTGGGAATTAAAGTTTATGGAGTTGAAGCCGTTAAGCCAGGCAACATTATTCTTCGCCAAAGAGGGACCCAGTTTCACGTTGGTCCGGGAACGATGCTTACTAATGACTTTACTATTATGGCTATAAAAGAGGGTAAGGTTAAATTTTATCTGAAAGCCGGAAAAAGATTTGTTTGCGTTGTGTAAATCTGCTTGTGTGCTAGACTTATTTTATGAATAGTGCCATCGAGAAAGTCGTCTCGCAAATTAAACTGGAAAAAGACTATTTTATTAAAGCTAAACTAATTCTTTTTTTAGTCAAGGAGTATGATCTAAAAAATAAAGATTTATCAGCTAAACTAGGTATTAAACCTGCCTACCTTTGTCATATCAAAAGACTTAGTCGTCTACCAGAAATTATCATTGATGGCTATTACTCAAAAGACATTACTCTTAGCCATATATTTATTATTTCTCGGCTTCATGACAAAAAAGAAATGGCAATTGTTTACGAAAAAATTCTTTCTAAGAATTTAACCGTGTTGCAGACTGAAGATTTAGTGAGAGAACTACTTCACAATATTAAGCCTGGCGGACAGGAATTGACTAAGGCAGAAAAAGAAGCCTTTATCAGTAAAATTAAGAATAAGTATAAAGATACCAAGATAAATATTGTCCAAACAAGAATAAAAAGTAAGTTGTTGGTTGAAATAAAAGGTAATCTAGAAAAAACCACTCCCACATTGAGGTCACTTATCGAAAAGATTTGATTTAAGAGGATTTTTTACCCAACCCACTTTATCAGCCGGATAGTAACGATAAAATACTTGACCGATAATACTGTTTAGAGTGACTGGACCAAACTCTCTCGAATCAGATGAACGGGGTCGGTTGTCGCCCATAACAAAGATCATTCCTTCAGGGACTATTGTCGCTTCTCCATTTTTCAAAAAACCACCGTCCCAAAGATTAGTTTCGGTGGAAATATAGTTTTCAGCAACCAATTTATTATTGATAAAAAGCTCACTATCACGAACTTCGACTTGATCGCCTGGCAGGCCGATAATTCTTTTAATGTATTCAATGTCAGGATTTTTCGGTGATTTAAAAACAATCACCTCACCCCTTTCTGGGGTTTTAAGCTTATAGGTGATTTTGCTCGTTAGAATGTAATCTCCCGACAAGAAGGTCGGTTCCATGGAGGCACCTTTGACCTGATTAGGTTGCATAATAAACAGGTAGATGACAATAAAAAGAGAGCCTATAAAAACCACTGTCTCCAATATATCCATCACAAAATCAATTACTTTTTTTATCGTTCCCGTTATGTCCATAAAAATTAATTGTAAAACAGATAGTCTGCAAAAACAAGTGTTAGCAAAACATGTGACGATCGTCACCCATTTCAATAACAAATCAAAACAGGGTAGAAATAGTATAATAATATAGCTGGTTGCTTAGCTCAGCGGCTAGAGCGCTTCATTCACATTGAAGAGGTCGAGGGTTCAAATCCCCCAGCAACCACCCTAATGCCAGAGGACAGACAATAACTTCTTGATGTTTATTAAACAAATCTCAGCCAAAGCTAGTTGACCAGAGTTTAAACCTTTTTCTGCCAACGCCAGTTTATTTTTTATTAATAAATAGTTTTGTTGGTATATGTTAATGTTGTTATCTTTCTTTTTCTTTAAGAGAAAAAATCTTTCCCATAGGTTAAAACTATTCTTTGCTAACCAGAGTTCAAATTTAATATGTTTTTCATTAATTTGAGAGTTTAATATTGTTGCCCCATAAAGAATTTCTAGTTTATTAATCGCCGAAATAAGACTTATTTTATTATTAGAATCAATATTTTTATTGTAAAGGTTAATTATTTCTTTATTTGTTACTAATAGATTGGTTTTTAATTGATTTAGTTGTTTTTTTAAATAATTTTGTTTAGCTTTTTCAAGAAACTTAATGGCTTTATCAAGACTTTTTGATTTAATTTGATCGCTGATTGTTTTTAAATAAGTAATTAGTTCTTCAAAATAATAATTGCTGTGATTTTGCGAATAGAAGATTTCCTTAGGATTGTCTTGATCAAATTCAATTATGTATTGATCAATTTGTTGGTCAGGAATGTTATTGTTTATTTTTCCGTCAATCTTAGTCCAGACATCATTCTTTGACCCTATTTGCCCGATTAAAATTGAATACTGACCTTTGTCTATTCCCTGGGCTTTTATAGTGTAAATTCCTGAATCAGCGTTTTCGATAAATAACATCCCCTCATTATCGATATAAGTTTGATCATTATGCTCAACCGATAGTTTAATAGGAGAAAAAAGCAAAAAAATAAGCGAAGAATCGATGTTTGTTCCCCGCCCTTCAACAATTTTACTTTCTTCAATATTTATTTCCAATTGATTTAGAATTTTTTCTATACCATCTTTTTTATATATTAGTTCCCCGTGACCAAAATTTAGTATTTGACGATTATCTCCAAAAACTGCACTTTTCAACAAGACTGTATAGTCTCCTATATCGGAAAAAAGTTCTATGGGACGACCATCTGGATAAAGGTTTAAAATTTGATCAGATAAAGTTCTTGCCTTAATTTTATAACCTGAATCGGTATTCCCTTTTTGACCGGCAATGGTAAATAAAGAACTCTTATCATAACTACGATTATTAAAATCTAAAAGAAAATAATTTTTTATTAACATATTTTCAACAGGAATTATTTGATTATTTTTATCTTTTAAATAATTAAAAGTAGGTAACAGGTCTTTAACAATTGGTAATTTCTCCTCAATAATCTGCTTGTCAGTTTTTAAGCCATCCCGATAAAGCTGTAATACTATTTTTTCCGCTAACCAGAGAAAATTATTTGTCTTATCAATCTCGCCGGCCTCGGCCACTTTATATACCTGAGCGGCTCCCAAATGGGGAGAGCCAACAGTAACTATTTTATTAATGGCTGAGGTTAGGTTCTTTTGTTGATAAATACGACTAATTAATCCTCCTAATGAATGACCGATTAAATTAACTTTTTCGTCTGGATGGTCAGGAAAAACCTTTTGATTTAAAAATATTTTAAGACTGTCTGAAATATTATCTAAACTCTGACGCCAGTCGTAGTTAAAAAAATAATAGTCAACATTTCTTTTATAACCTAAATTTTCTAATGTAGTAATTAGGCCGTCATATTCATAAACAGTTGGATTTGTTATCCAGTCGTTGTTGGCAACGGGTTGATTATAGACAATGGCATTTTTATTCCAAGACGTAAAGATTCCAGGAACAATTACTAAGGGAGTTTTATTCGGTAATGGTGTGGGTGTTGGAGTTTGAGTCGGAAGGGGTGTGGGTATTTGTGTTGGTATAACAATAGTTCCTGAAGTGGCTAAATTTATATTCCAAATATTATCAACTCCTTTACCGCCATAGTAAAGTAAGGTTTGTCCGTCCTTTTCAAATACCGAAGGACTGGTAAGATAGTTAATATCATATGATTGATCATTTTTTAAAATATATTCAGGATTTGACCAGCTTGAGCTGCAAGATAAAGAAGTCGTTTCTGCAACTTTTATACCGGTAGAATCAGCTAGGTGAAAAAATAAAAAAAACCGCCCCTCTTTTTTAAATATTTCTGGCCCATCACTTGGCTCGTCACGTCCATTAAGATTTAGAATAGGTAAGGGACATTTTGTCCATGTTTGTCCATCAGTCGATGTGGCTAGCCCGATCCGCCAAATAGAATTGTGAGCTGAATAAAAAAGATAATAAATACCATTATCAAAGATAACTGATGGTGAGGTGTTGTCAACACCTTCCCAAGTAAATGAAGGTGAAATTACTTCTTGTAAAGTAGATTGATCATATTCAATATCATTAACCTGGTTAATTTTAAAAATTTTTGTTCCATTATTTGACGAGGCAAAATACAATGTTTTTACTCCGTCCTTTTTAAAAACAAAAGGATCATGCTCAGGAAAATTTGGATTTGGATTAAACAGTGTCTGTTTTTGCCAACTGAGACCATCAGAAGAAGTAGCATAACCAATTTTAATATCACTAGAACCAATGCTGGCATACCACATTTTGTATATTCCATTTTCAAAAATCACGCTTGGTTGAAAACTTATCTGTTCATCCCAGTTTAGATATGTTCCCATCATAGGAAGTGGATTATTAACTGATTTTACGAATGGTTCTACGGCTTCAGCCTTAGTTAATGTCATAAAAAAAAATATTGCTAAAAAAAAGAAAATAATTTTTTTCATATTTTTCTTATATAAACTTGTAAGAAAGTCCCTTTATTAAATAAATCTAACGTCCAGACAAATAAAGGGGCGATTATCCGGTCAAATAAAATGTATTTTGCTTTTTCAAGGTAATTACTTTGAATATTATTGGTTATTATTTTGGTTCGTGAATTAATTAATTTTTCTGAAAAGTAAGATTTTATAACTTTCATAAAATGTTCAGAGTAACTGTAGGTGGTAATGCTTTCGATTCGGGTACTTTTATTATTTTTAAGAAGTTCAGTAATACTTTTTTTTGAAAATACCCATTGATGAACAGGTGGTGTTAAAAATGTATAATGGTCTTTTTCCCGGTTATAAAGATGACTGTCAAAATTTGGCGTTTCAATGTACAAAACGCCCTTAGGTTCTAACATTGAAATAGCCTCATTTATAGTTGTTTTTGGGTCGGTAAGATGCTCAATAACATGAATTAAAGTAATGAAGTTAAATTTTTTTTTAAGGCCATTTTTTCTATATAAGTCGAATGCAAAAGGCAAAATGTGTTTATTATTAACACTGAGAATTTTTTTCGCAGGTTCAATGCCAGTTGGTTCTAATCCTAATTTTTTTGCCAGATTAATAAAATAACCGTAACCAGCGCCAATATCTAATAATGATTTACCGTTTTTACTATAATTTTTTAATTTGTTAATAATTTTTTTTGCTTGTATTTGTATCCTTTTTTGATTTTCTATTCCGGCAGAATAATCAAGATGTTTTTTATAATAATTATCGTTCTTTTTTTTAATCGGTTTTGGATGAAGAAAAAGAGTTTGACAAGATGAACATAAATAATAATTAAAGATATCGACTTTGTGTTTAAGGTGAGTATTTTTTGAGTGACACAGTTCACATCTAACCATTATCAAAATTATTAATTGGACAAATAACCTTAACAACGGACTATAGGCGACAAAAATGAGAAATATGTTGCTAAAATAAGGTGTTTATGACTAAATGCCATCTATGTGGAAGAAAGGCTGGTAGCTTTAAAAAAATTAATACAGCCGAGCTATTTGAGTGCAAAAAATGCCAACTCGTAACAATAATTGACAAGCACAATCACAAAAAAAAACTTAAACAACTTTATAACCTAAAAAACTACCTAAACGAGGCTAAAAGGCTGAAAAAAGTGTTATTGAAACATAGTACGATCGTATGCCATTTCAATAACAAATTAAAAAATAGAAAAGGCAAAACATCAAAAGTATTAAAGATTTTGGATATTGGGGGAGGGTATGGGTTATTTGATAGTTTGTTGGTTAAGCGCCTCGTTGGTGAAAACCTTGGCAACAACAAAAAAACTAGCAGTTCTCGGTCTAACAATTTTACTAGTAAGAATTCTGTGCTTGAAAAAATTAATAATAACATTAAGCTGGAGGTAATTGAGCCGAGTCAGAAACCTTATTTTTTAAAGAAAATTCCTCATAAACTACATAAAACTTCGTTTGAGAACTTTTTGAAAACGAGTCGGAAAAAATATGATCTGGTGATTATGATGGATGTTTTGGAACATTTCAAAAATCCGAGCGAGAATCTTAAAAAAACCTTAAAAATATTGACAAAGGACGGTCAGTTGGTAATCCAGACACCAAACTATCAAAGTCTGATGGCCAAGATTTGTAAGAATTGGGCCTGGTGGATGCCAGAGGACCATAAATATATTTTTTCAGTTAATTCTCTTAAGAAAATTATTAAAAAAGATTATAAAATCGAGCATTTTCAAACCTATGAAGATTTCTATTCCTTCAAAAAAAATTTTGACGGCAACTTTACCGAGATAAATTCCCACGTTGTTCGCAAACTAATAAAAGCAGTTGTCTATGGTTTATTCTTTCCTTTATATCTGCTTTTGAGACCGATTATTTGGCGTTTAGGTTACGGTGGTTTGATCTTTTTAGTTGCTAAGAAAAGGTATAATAATAGCTAATGAAAAACAGGCTATCTCTCTTAATGATTACAAAAGATTCAGAAGAGTTATTAGAGAGAGTTTTATCTTCAATAAAAACCCTAGTTGATGAAATGGTTATTGTTGACAGTATTTCTACAGACAATACGGTTTTGATTGCTAAAAAATTTAGGGCCAAGGTTTACAACTTTAAAGATGACAATTTAGGAGAAAAAAGAGCTTTTGGTTTGAAAAAAGTCACTAGTCCTTGGGTATTGACCATTGATGCTGATGAAATAGTGACAAAAGAATTAGCAAAAGAAATAAAAAAGGTAATTCAGTCAAACCAGTATGTTGGATACGAAATTCCTTTTCAATGTCACTATTTAGGCCGAGCGGTTAACTACGGTGGCGAGTATCATAAAAAATTAAGGCTCTTTTTAAAAGATAAAGTTGTTATTAAACCAGTTTTAATTCATGAGCGGTTTGAAATTAAGTCAGGTAAGGTAAAAACACTAAAAAACAAACTTTATCACTATGGTTATCGTTCTTTAGGTCAGATGTATAAAAAGTTTACCGTTTATGCTCTGCGCGAGGCAAGACAAAAAGTTAAAACCAAAGAAAAAACCTCATTAAAAAAAATATTTTTATATCCAATTCATATGTTTTGGGCAAGATTTATTAAGGATAAAGGTTATAAGGACGGATTATTCAGAATCCCTTTAGATTTGGGATTTGTCTATATGGAGTTTTTGACTTATTTTTCGATGCTTTTTGTAAGGTAAAATTTATTATTTGAATATGGTAAAAATTGCGTTCATTTCAAATTTCTATAAAGAAGAAGAGAAAAAAGAATTGGAACGGGTAAAAAAAGAAATCCGGGTGATGGGTTTTGTTGATGAAAAAATCTACGTCACCGACAGCACTAAAGACAACCGCGGTTATGTTTACGGTCTAAATCAGGCGATTAAAAAAGCCCTTAAAGACGGAGCTGAAACATTCATTACCTTTAATCCGGATATTTCTTTCAGTAGTATTACTAAGGATAAGCTTTTAGAAGGCTTAAAACATTTTGATATTTTAGGATACGCTAATCGACAAAACGGAAAAATTTACTACGGTGGAGGACTGGATAAATGGCGGATGAGTGGGGGACTGATTAATAAAAAACCAGTAAACCGCTTTGTCGATCGCGACTTTGTTTCCGGCTCGCTTTTAGTTTTTAAAAAAAAGATCATTGATGAGATAGGTTTATTTGATGAAAGTTATTTTCTTTTTTATGATGAAGTGGATTTTTGCTATCGGGCTAGACAGAAAGGTTTTAAAGTCGGTATTGATAGTCAACTTATTTATGATCACTTTGAGTTTTCCCAATCTAATCTTCGTAAGGAGTATTTGCTGGCAAAAAGTCGACTAAAGTTCTTTCTTAAATATAGTAATTGTTTACAGAAAATTCGTGAACTAATCAGACTGCCAAAGACGATTAGTGAGTATTTTCCAATCATTAAGAAGTATATTTTTAACAGTCGTTTTCTGATCAACTTTTTTAGCATGAATGCATCGTCAGTTTTGATAAAACTCCTTTATTTTGTTCTGTTTATTTTTTTAATCCGCTATTTAAAACCGGCTGAATATGGCATCTATAATGTTGCCTGGGCCCACATTGCTTTGTTTTCCCCCCTTTTGGATTTTGGCACCACCTCTTACAGCATTGTCTATTTGCCCAGAGAAAAAACTGATAAATTCGCCAATCTTTTTTCTTTACGTTTATTTTTATCAATTATCGTTTTCGTCTTGACTGTAATTCTAGCTTTTGTCTGGTCATATGAGCCAATGACCAAGAAATATATTTTTTTAACTTCATTTGTGATTTTTTCCAACATGTTTTCCGGCAGTTATCTGATATTAAACTCTCTTAAAGAAAAAGTTTACTTTTCCTCTCTAGTGTCGTTTATTTTTAACTGCATTTTGGTTTTATCCTTTGTCACCAGTTTGCTATTAAAAAAGAGCTTATCAACAATCTTTATTTTAATTTTCATTTTTTATAATCTCTATTCCTTAGTCAACTTTATTCTTATTCAAAAAAGTTTAAATAAAAAATGGGCGATTATCTTTGATCCTAAAAACTGGTGGCAGGTAATAAAAAAAGCCTACGTTTTTGTTTTGATCAGTTTTTTTGGCGGCCTTTATTCTAAAATTGATGTTTTTATTCTTAATTTTCTTAAAGGGGCGGCTTCAGTGGGTATTTACTCGGCTGGCTATAAATTTCTTGATGCTTTAATGTTTATGGTCGGCAGTTATAATATTTCTTCAACCCCCAATCTGGTTAAAAGAGCTAAAGAAGGAAAGCACAGTTTAAAACAAAAAATTAAAAAGGATTTACTGTTAGTGGTGGCTATCAGTGTCCCGATTACCGTTTTTACTGTTTTATTTGGTCCGTATATTCTGCCTTTAATTTTGAAAAGCAGTTACTCGCCATCGATTACGGTAGCCCGGATTGTTATCTGTGCCTTGCCTATAATTATGATCAGCTCGGTTTTTATTAATAGTCTTTATGCTTTAGATAAAGCCAAACTAGTTATTTTTGTTTTCCTTTTTCAGGTAGTTTTTAATTTGGTCAGTAACTACTTATTAGTTCCTCATTATTCGTTTTTTGCTTCAGCCTGGATTACTTTAGCCGGTGAAGTTCTTAATGTCATAATTTTTTATTTATTGCTTAAAAAAAATCTATGAAGATAGCCATTGACGGTGGTGCATTGTGTACAAAAAAGACCAATCGTTATGGTAATTATACTTTTTCTCAAAATTGTATTCAGGCGCTTAGTTACTACAATAAACAAAATAACTATTCGGTTTACTCATTTTGTCATAGACCAGACTGGTTTCCAAAAAACATAGACTTTCAAAGATTATTTCCTAAACAGTTATGGATGTCTTTTCGAATTCCTTTAGAACAGTCATTAAAACCAAAAAAAATTTTTTTAGCTTTTAACCAGGCTGTTCCGTACATCGGTAAAACAAAAATTATTTCCATTTCCCATGGTTTATCATTTTGTTTTTTTCCTCATCTTTATCCTGACTCATACAAAAAAATGTTAAGGCAAATAAAGTTGATCTTTAAAAAATCAGCCTGGATTATAGTTTCTTCGGGAAGAGTAAAAAAAGAGTTCAATCAGTTATTTCCTTGGTATAAAAAGATAGTCGTTAATCCCTTTGGTATTCCTTTTGACATGATAGAGACAAAGAAACAACCAAGAAAAAAGTATTTTATGTTTGTTGGTATGAATCACCCGATAAAAAATGTTGATTTTATTGTCCGTGTTTTTGAAGAGTTTATTAAAGAAAAAAAATATTCCCAGTATAAACTTAAACTGATTGGCGATTTTAAAAAGTATGCCAATTATAAAAACGTTCAAAGCTTGACAATTACCAACAGAAAAAAACTAAAACAACTTTATCAACGGGCGACTGGATATTTAGCACCTTCTTTTTATGAAAGCTTTAACCTGCCGGTTTTAGAAGCCTTATCACAAAATTGTCCCGCGGTTGGTCTTGAGTCAGCTATTATCCCGGAGGTAAGACAGTATGTTCAAATGGCTGATAGTTTTAATACTTTTATCAGACAGATGAAGATTATTGCTGATAAACAAAGCCCTGTTATTTCTTTATCACAGCTAAAAAAAACCTTTTCCTGGAAAAAATATGTCAAAAAGTTAACCTTGTTATATGATTAAAGTAGCTTTAGTCCGCGGCAAATATCTTAATCAATTTGAAGGGCAAAATTATTTTTTCAATAAAAAAATTAAGTTGACAGGAGTTGCTTCGAAAAATTCTATTCATCAACAGCTACCATTTTCGGTTATTAGACTATCTAGTTTGACTGATTATGAAAGTATTTTCTCTAAAAAATTAATTAAGTACCTTAGTAACAGGATTCTAGGTGATTCACAATGTTTGTTCGGTTTAGAAAACTATACTAAACAGTTTGATATCTTTCATACGGCTGATCCGCATTATTATTACAGTTATCAACTGGCCAGACTAAGAAAGAAAGAGCTGATTAAAAAATTAATTGTTACAGCTTGGGAAACTATTCCTTTTAATAACGAAACTGTCTTTAAAAAAAAAGAAATTAAAAGATTTGTCAAAAAAAATGCTGATTTATTTATATGTTATACCGAGAGGGCCAAACAGGCTTTAATTCTTGAAGGCGTTGATAAAAGAAAAATTAAAGTTATAAAACTCGGGGTTGATTTAAAAAAATTCAAACCAGCCAAACGGAAAAGTAAAAGGTTAACAATTTTATTTGTTGGTAGATTGGTTGAGGAAAAAGGAATTAAAGATTTATATGAAGTGCGAAAAAGAATAAAAGAATGTAATGTAAGAATTATTGGTAGTGATAAAGTTAACTATGAAAAAATGCCCGAAATTTATAAAAGAGCTGATATTTTTGTAATGCCATCAAAAACAACCAAAACCTGGGAAGAGCAGTATGGGATGGTGTTGATTGAAGCAATGGCCTCAGGATTACCAATTATTGCTTATAATTCAGGATCGATACCTGAGTTGCTTGGAGACGCCGGTATTCTAGTTGAAGAAGGTAATGTTGATAGATTGATAGAGGCAATTCTTAGTTTGATAGACGATAAGAACTTAAGACTTAAACTTGGTAGAATGAGTAGAGATAGAGCAAAAAAGGAGTTTGATAGTCGAAAATTCAGCCAAAAAATGGCCAAAATATATGAAGATCTCAGCCGTAATTCTGACTAAAAACGAAGAAGGTAATCTTGATCGTTGTCTAAAATCAGTTAGTTTCTGCGACGAAATTGTCATTATTGATGATTTTTCTTCTGACAAGACTGTGGAAATTGCTAAGAGATATAAAGCTAAAGTTTGCAAGCGAGAACTGAACAATGACTTTTCCAACCAGAGACAGTTTGCTTTTAATAAAGCGAGCGGGGAGTGGCTTTTATTTATTGATGCCGACGAAGAGGTCAGTCTTGAGTTAAAAAAAGACATAAAGAATGTTCTTTTCCAAGGTAATCAAAAAATTGTTGCTTATTACATTAAACGACGTGATATCTGGTGGGGAAGAGAGCTAAGGTACGGTGAGACACAAAAAGTCAGAAATAAAGGTCTAATCCGCTTAATTAAAAAAAATCATGGGCAGTGGTATGGTTTGGTTCATGAAGTTTTAAAAACCAAAGAAGCCACCAGCTGTTTATCCGGCTTTCTAAATCATTATCCTCATCCAACCCTAACGGAGTTTATTAATGACATAAACCGTTACAGTAGTTTGCGGGCCAAAGAACTATTTAGTCAAAAAAAAGGAACCAATACCTGTCAGATAATTTTTTACCCCTTTCTAAAGTTTTTATTGAACTATTTTATTTACCTTGGTTTTCTTGATAAAGCGCCAGGCTTTGTTTATGCCTTTATGATGAGTTTTCATTCTTTTTTAGTCAGAGTTAAGTTGTACCAATTAACCCATAAAAAATGATTATCCAAGATTTAATTTTGTTTACTTTTCTTCTTTTTTCATTAGGTCAGATCGGTAGACTGTCTTTTTTTGGACAACAGGTAAATATTTACGCTTATGAAATATCCACTTTCTTATTATTGATAGTATTGTTTTGGCAGTATAGATTTAAGCCGTTCAGTTTCTTTAAAACTAAATTAAGAATTGCTGTCCTATTTTTTTTAATTTTATTTTTATCTTTGGTTTTTAATTCTTCTAAGTTCACTTTGTTTGAGAACGCGGTTGGTTTTTTATACTCAACCAGAATTCTTTTCTATGCTTTATATTTTCTATATTTAAGCTATCATGTTTATAAAAAGAGGAAAGCTACTCAGCTTCTTATCCAAGGTTTTTATATTTTTTCTGGAGTGACAATTGCAACTACACTGATTCAATACTTTTTATATCCTGACTTGATGAATTTAAGATATTTAGGCTGGGATCCTCATTACTATCGGGCTTTTGGTTTATTTCTAGATACATTTATCTCCGGGGCTATTTATGGACTGATTTTTTTATTTTTTTATTTTGAAAACAAAAAATTAAAACTTAACAGGTTACATAAGTTTATTTTTATGACTACATACTTAGTTTTTATTTTTTTAACCTACGCCAGAAGTTTATATATAGCGTTTGTTATTACAATTTTTTTTGCTCTTTTAAAAAGAAAAAAGTTGAAACTAATTTTGTTAATTGTGGTATTATTCTTTGGCTTATTAACATTTTTACCCAAACAAAAAGGAGAAGGAGTAAATTTAGGAAGAGTTTATTCGATTTATTCCCGTCTTGGTGACTATCAAACTGCCGGAAAAATATGGTTGAAAAAGCCGTTTCTCGGTTGGGGATACAACCGAATCCGTTATGTTAAGAAGCAGTTAAATATAATTAGCGAAAAAGACTCAGACATTACTCATGCTGGAGCATCCTTTCACTCAAGCTTCTTAATTATCCTTGTTACAACCGGTATTTTGGGTTTGCTTATTTTTATACTGCTTTTATTTAAATTGGCTTTTGTAAGTCCGTTAATGACGTACTCGGTTTTATTGTTGAGCTTGCTGTCTTTGACTGATAATGTATTGCTTCTGCCTTTTATTATGTTTATTTTGTTTACCTTTGCGGTGATCAATCCTTCTCGTAGATAACGGTCAGAGTTTTTGACTCCAGATTTTCCGCTAAATCCTGGGCTGTGACGGTAACTTTATTTTCTCCCTCATTCAATTTAACGGTTGACTGAAAATTTCCCAAAGCATCAACTACTATCGGTAATCTGTTAATCTGAATAATAATTTCTTTGTCGGTTTTGCCCACGACCTTAATCTCGTTTTTATCTGTCTTTGAGCCGTCTTTTGGTTCAGTAATTTCCAATTTGGGTTTTTCATTCTTTAAATAAATCGTGAACTTATTTGATTGTTTTTTTTGATCGCTCTTTTTGGTTTTAGCTATTAAATAAACTTCGTTGGTGCCGACCTTAAGGTCGCCAATAATTTCTTCAAACCGATCATAAACATCAGTCTCTTTTATTTTTTTACCGTTTAAATAGTATTCCAATTTGTCAAAGTTGCTGACCGTTCCTGAAATGATAAATTTTGCGCTGTTGGTGGCGTTGGGAATGGAATCAACATTAAGACTGCCATAAAAATTATTATTAGTTGTTGTCTGAACCTCTTTTTTCCCAACTAATTTATTGACAAATACGGCTGAGTTAATCAGCCATTGAAGCCCAATGGTAAAAATAAAAACGATTAAGCCCATTAATAGAGCCGAAAGTAAAATAACTCTGGTGGTGGTAACTTTTTTTTGATGATACTGTAAACGTCTCATGAGCCGAGAAGAGGAATCGAACCTCCAACCTACGGTTTACGATACCGTTGCTCTACCAATTGAGCTATCTCGGCTGTTTATCAATCATATTTTATTGCTATAATAACATAGTTGCAACTGTTTTCATTTTTAATGAAGATTCTAAAAAAAATTATTCTAATTCTAATTATTCTTCTAGCTGCTTATATTTGTTTTTTTAAGTTAAATTCTTCTTCTCTAGAAAACTGGGATGAGGCATGGTATGGAGATGTTATCCGCAACATGATGAGGACAAAAAATTTTATTGTTCTTTTTCATAACCGAACAGTTTTTCTTGATAAACCGCCTTTATTAATTTGGTTGGGAACAATCTTTTCGAGTATTCTTGGACTATCAGAGCTATCAGTTAGACTTACTTCGGCCCTGGCTGGTTTTTTAACGATCATTCTTGTCTGTCGGTTTGTTAATAAAAAATGGGGATTAATACCGACGATTATTTCTTTTGGTACCCTGACATTAAATAATGTTTTTATCTGGAGAACCAGGAGCGGCAACATCGACGCCCTAGTAACGCTATTGATTTTTTTAATTTTTTTGGTTATTGTTTCAAAACACAAACATAAGTATTTTATTCTTGGATTCTTATTTGCGGCTGTATATTTAGCCAAAGCTTCATTAGTTGTTTTTCCTATGCTAGTTTTTGCTCTTTCGGAATTTCTTTATGAAAGAAGATTGATTTTAAAAAGAATTCCTAAATATATGTTGATGATGATTATTGCAATTTTGTTATGCGGAGTTTGGTTATATTTAGGTGATCGACAAATAGGGACAAGATTCTCAAACTATTATTTGTTTCAGTCTGATCAAAATGTTGTTCAAATCTCTTTAAAAACTTTTAAAACAGATTATTTTTTGTTTGCTTATTATTCTTTGCAAAGAAGGTTTACTTATTTACTGCTTTTTGGACTTATTCTTTTAATAGCCAAGATAAAAGAGAAGCAATCTTTTTTAATCTTAAGTTTTTCTCTTTGGCTAGTTTTGCTGTTGAGTTTTACCGAAAGGAACAATAACTGGTATTTAATGCCATCAATGCCTTTTTGGTCGATAAGCATTGGTTATGCTACTTACTGGTTAATCAATTTTTTTAAAAAATATTCGATTGTTATCATTGGATTTCTTACTGTTTGTGGTTATATCTTTTTTAAAACCTTTACCGTTAACATACTACCTATTATTAATACAATATCAACTAAGTCTCAGACAGAAGCGGCTAAATATATAAAAGAAAATACTAAGTTTGACGAAATAATTATTACGATGGACGAGGAATATCCGACGACAATATTTTACTCAGATAGAAAAGTCTACGCTTTCAGCGCTAATTCTGGTATTTCTAATCTTTTTATTGGTCGAGAAGATCTCAAGAAGTTAATGGACCAAAAAAAACTTCATTGGTTTGTCGGTTCCAAAGACAAAGCCGAAACCTTTGCCAAAGAATTTCTTAATGGCTACGAATACAAAACCGTGTTTAGCAACGATGATGAGGTAGTTTATAAGGTAATTTATTAAGCAAAAGACTCCTTTTAATTTGTTATTGAAATGACATACGATCGTACTATGTTTCAATAACAACTTCTTCAGTTTTTTTTACTATATTTAGTAAGAAAGGTAGGAAAATATACTTCAATATTTCTTGTTCACGAACAATACTTAGCTCTAAAGGGATTATATTTATGATGATTTTACAACCCACCATTGACGAAACTCTTTGCATAGACCATCATTATCAAGTTTTATTACAAATATTCCATCGAGTTCTACTTTTTTATTAGAGGGTAATTTCATAAATGATGCTTTCCAATGTGCAATTCCTAAATCATTGTTGACTGTAAGAATGTCATAACTAAAATGAATATCTTTTTGAGACCTGGGTACATCTTCCCAAATCCTTTCGATTTCTTTTTTAGATTTTAGAGGCGGGCTAAATGGAGTCTCATAGTATAAAACATCTTCGCAGTAGAGGTTTGCAGCCGCTTTTGGATCGCGCATAGTCCACGCACGGCCAAGAGCATCAAGCCACTTTTTAAACGATTTGTGATTCATATTATTCTTTATTGTCTTTGGAGCGGCGGACGGGATTTGAACCCGTGACCTTCTCCTTGGGAAGGAGACATTCTACCGCTGAACTACCGCCGCTTTGACTTAAATTATAACATCAGCTAAAAAGGTTTGATATCATTTGAGTATGACAAGGTTTAATCCGCCTTCGCGGAAATCACCGATCGTAAGATCACGGGATTATAGAGCATTTTTCCGCTTCGGCAGGATTTCAGCTCCTGTCAAAGCGCACAGATTGAATCCCCGACCATTAGGTCGTGGGAGCTTTAAAAGAATACTTCTTGTTAATCCGCCCAATGTTGAACAAGGCGGTTATACACCCAGCCCTCTTGGTCTTTTGTATTTAGCCGCTTATTTACGTCGTGACAAAAAATTAGAAATAAAAGTTGTTGATGCGGCCTGTCTGGGAGAAAAAGTTATGAAAAAAGTTTTTAAAGAGTTTAAACCAGACCTGGTTGGTATTTCTTCTTTAACTCCCGGTAGACACGAAGCTCTTAAAGTAGCCGCATATACTAAAAAACTTTATCCTAATAGCAAAACAATTTTGGGTGGAATTCACCCGACAATTATGTGGGGACAGGTAATGGCTTATTATCCGCAAGTCGATTACATTGCCCGCGGTGAAGGAGAAAAAACTTTGTGGGAACTGGTTCAAGGAAAAAATTTGTTGAAAATCCAAGGATTGGTTTGGAGAAAAAACAAAAAAGTCATTAACAATCCGGATAGAGTTTTAATTAAAGATCTAAACAAAATTCCTTTTCCTGCCTGGGATATGATTGATCCTCATATCTACCCGCCTCTGGGAAAAATAAAAGTTAACGATATTGATTTAACCAAAGAAACCCGTTACACAATTATTTTTAGCCGAGGTTGTATGGGTAGCTGTACTTTTTGCTCATCATGGAAAGTTTGGAAAGGTTACCGTTATCGGACTGGTAAAAATGTTGCCGATGAAGTGGAAATGCTGGTAAAACGATACAAAGCAAAGCATATTGCCTTTTACGATGATACTTTAACCGGGAACCGCGATGAAATTATCAGTTTTTGTAAAGAAATTGTAAAAAGGAAATTAAAAATTGCCTTTCATGGTACTACCCGGGTTGATAAGGTGGATAAAGAACTGCTTAGGTGGATGAAAAAAGCCGGATTTTATGAGATTGCCTATGGTATTGAATCAGGATCACCAGCCATGTTAATTAAAATCAATAAAAGAACTGATCTGCAGAAAATCTTTACCGCGGCCAAGTTGACCAAACAGGCAAAAATAAGATTCTTTGCTCTGATGATGTCTGGACTGCCGACGGAAACTAAACAGGAAAAAGCTATGTCTGATAGATTGGTTACTAAATTAAAACCCGACGGAATTGGTACAGTCGGTGAAGTTTGGATATTTCCTGGAACCGCCCTTTATGAAAGAGCAAAAAACGCCGGACTCCTAGACGACAGTTTTTGGCTCGGAAGAAAACCTTATTATGTGTATCGGGGAGGAATTGGTGGGGATAAATTTAATCGATTATTACAAGTAAAAGATATGATTACATTTAGTGTTCGAAGTACATTTTTACAACAACCAACTGAAGATTTCTTCGCCCGAATTAACCATTTAAATACCAAAGTAAAGAAATTATTTAAATACTCCAATTAATTAAATAATTGGAGTGAAATATAAATTATCTAGGGATAATTAGTTTTTGTCCTACCTCAACATTGTAGGGATAAGGAATATGATTGGCATCGATAATTTTATTCTGCATTAAGCCGTCACCATAAAAATTAACCGCAATCTGCCACAAAAAATCTCCAGGTTGGACGACATAAACCGTGCCAGTTTGTACAACCTGCGAGGTTGTCGCGGCTGATTGAGAAACTTCACCTTCGGTTGGTAGTTTTGGCCTGACGCTGGGAATGATTAATTTATTTCCAGGGTGAATATTCTCAGTGTCATCAAGATTGTTAGCTTGAGCAATATCGTAGGCATTAAAACCAGAGCCATAAAACTTTTGAGCAATAATCCAAAGATCATCACCTTCTTGAATCGTGTAAACTCTTGGAGTTGGTGTTGGTTGAACTTTTGTTGTATTTTTATTAATGGCTCTTAACTGAAAGAGTTTGGTTTTTGGTAAGAAGTTAAGCAATGTCACGCTAGTAACAAGTAGGATAGTTAATCCCAATAAGAAAGGTCGCATCTTTTTAATAAGAGTTATTTTTAGTAATGATTGATAGTTAGGTTCTTCCATCTTGTTTGAATGATAACAAATAAAATATAAATTTCAACCTATTGATAAAACTGCTATAATAGTTATTATTAATAGTTTTGTTAAAAAATATGATACTTTCGCTAGGAATTGTTGCTTTAGTTGTGATTTTTCTTATCGGAACTTATAACGGCTTAGTGGTTCTAAAAACCAGGATCCAGGAGGCTTTTTCAGGAATTGATGTTCAATTAAAAAGACGAGCCGACCTGATTCCAAATTTGGTTGAGACCGTCAAAGGCTATGCCAAACATGAAAAAAGCGTTTTTGAAAATGTGACTAAAGCCCGTGCTTCTTTAATGTCCGCTGAAGGTCCTAAAGAAAAAGCCGTAGCCAATAATATGTTGTCCGGAGCTTTAAAAAGCCTTTTTGCTGTCGCCGAAGCCTATCCAGAACTTAAAGCCAATGAAAATTTTCAGGAACTACAAAGACAGTTGACAGACACCGAAGATAAGGTCGCTTATTCAAGACAGTTCTACAATAGTAATGTTTTGGAATATAACACCAAGACAAAAGTGTTTCCTTCCAATCTGATTGCTGGCATGTTTGCATTCAAAGAAGAAGAGTTCTTTGCGGCAAATGAAGAAGAAAGAAAAAAGGTTGAAGTCAAGTTTGAATAAGTCTTGGGTATGACAATCTATAATCAGATCTCTAGTAACAAAACTAGAACGATCATAATTTTTGTGCTTTTTATAGTCATTATTTCCGGTTTTTTCTACCTAATCGGTAAGTTTTTTAATAATCCCAATTCATATTTAATTTTTGGACTAATTTTTTCCTGTTTTTCTTCAATAGGCAGTTATTTTTATTCAGACAAGATCGTCCTTTTTACAACCGGAGCCAGACCGGCAAGTAAAAAAGAGCATTTTAACTTTTATACGGTAGCTGAAAATCTTGCTATTGGCGCCGGTTTACCAAAACCTAAACTGTATGTGATTGCCGATCCGTCACCCAATGCCTTTGCCACCGGACGCGATCCGAAACATGCAGTTGTTTGTGCTACCACAGGCCTTTTGGAAAAACTCGACCGGACTGAACTTGAGGGAGTAATTGCTCACGAACTTTCCCACGTAAAAAATTATGATACTTTGTTAATGTCGGTTGTGGCCGTACTAGTCGGTACCGTAGCATTAGTATCCGACTGGATAATGCGCAGTTTTTGGTGGCAGGGGAGAGATAATGATGACCGTGAAGGTGGTAATCCTTTAATGTTTATTTTTTTCATCATTGTTCTAATTATTTCGCCGTTAGTGGCCACCTTGATTCAACTGGCAATTTCAAGACGACGTGAATTTCTGGCTGATGCCAGTGGTGCTTTGATTACCCGCTATCCTGAGGGACTGGCGCGGGCTTTGGAAAAGATTTCCCGTGACCCAAATATTGTCCAAACAGCCACGACTTCAACTGCCCATCTGTTTATTGAAAATCCGTTTAGAAAAGACAGGGTAAAAGGGAATTGGCTGATAAATCTGTTTAGCACTCACCCACCGGTTCAGGAAAGAATACAAATATTAAGAAGTATGTAATCTAAAATTACAAATTCCAATTTACAAATCACAAACAAATTCCAATAAACAATTATAAAAAAGTAAACGTTTAAATATTTAATAAATTGTAATTTGAATATTGTTTGGAACTTGGAGCTTGTAATTTGGAATTTACAAATATTATGTGCGGGATAGCTGGTTTCTTAAATACAGAAAAAATTCAAGATCAAAAAAAAAGTTTGGACTCAATGCTTGATTCAATTAAGCACCGCGGTCCTGATGGTGAGGGCAGTTATATGGGCGAGAGTTTTTCTATTGGTATGAAGCGGTTGGCCATCATTGATGTCAATAAAGGCAGGCAGCCGATTTTTAGCCAAGATAAAAGCTTGTGTATCATTTTGAATGGCGAGATTTATAACTATCCAGAACTTTGGCAAAAGCTTAAAATACTTGGTTACAAGTTTAACACTGATCATTCGGACACAGAAGCAGTTCTTCATGGTTATGAAGAGTGGGGAGAAAAAGTTGTTGACCATCTGATTGGGATGTATGCTTTCGTTATCTACGATCTAAAAAAACAGCAATTATTTATTGCCAGAGATCGTTTAGGGATTAAACCTTTTTATTATTATGAAAAAGATAATCAGTTTGTTTTTTCTTCAGAAATAAAAGCAATCTTAACTCAGTCTTTTATTAAGGCTCGGTCTAATCAGAGAATTCTCTACGAGTTCTTAATGTATCGGGTGCACGACTCTAAAGAAGAAACCTTTTTTAGTGATATTAAAAGACTTCTCCCCGGGCATTATATGATTGTTGATAGAAAAGGTATAAAAAAAATTCAACGTTACTGGCTTCCTAAATTTAATCGAAGTTTTGTGTCAACTAAGTCTGATGAGACCTATGCGAGTGAATTTTATCAGCTATTTAAAAAAGTTATTAAAAGACATCTTCTTTCTGATGTCTCGGTGGGGGTGTCTTTATCCGGCGGACTTGACTCAAGTGGAGTAACTTCTTTAACTAGCGCCTTGATGAAAGAAGGAAGTGATCTTCACCTTGGTGGTAAACTCCATACTTTTTCCGCTCTCTATCCGGATCAGACAATTGATGAGAGTCAGTATATTCACGAAGTGGAAAAGTATACTGGTAGCCAGCCTCATTATGCTTATCCAAAAGTGAACGAGTTTTGGGATGATTTTAATCAATGGGTATATTTTCAAGAAGAACCAACGATTTCTTCAGCCCCTTATGCCTATTACCGGGTATATCAGTTGGCATCTAAATTTGTCAAAGTCATGCTCTCTGGCAATGGGGGTGATGAACTCTGGGCCGGTTATCTTCCGTATTTTTGGTCATACATGACATCAGCAATTGATCAGGGAAAATATTTTAGTGCTGCTAAAGAAGTTATTTTAGGCATAGATTTATATAGCCGCTATTTTTTTGAGCTTTTGGAAAGAAAAAATCCTTTAATCAAAAACCTTAACATGAAGGATTTTCTCAAACCCGATTATTTTCATAAAAACAAGGCCCTTATTTATAAAGTCAGCCGCAACCTGAATGAGAGATTAACTCAGGATGTGACCTTATACTCAACGCCAAATTTACTTCGTTATGAAGACAAAAACTCAATGGCTTTTTCTATTGAGTCGCGGGTACCTTTTCTTGATCATGAATTGGTAGAGTTTATTTTTAATCTACCAATTGATCAGAAAATAAAAAATGGCTGGACCAGATATTGTTACCGCAACGCCATGAAAGGTCATCTGCCCGATAAAAATCGACTGCGCCGCAGTAAGATTGGTTTTACTAATCCCGAACTACAATGGTTAAAAACAAAAGCCCCAGAAATAAAAGAAATTTTTAATTCAAAAAAAACCAGATCAAGACAGTTGTATAATATTGATAACTTAATTAATAAATTTGATAAGTGGGTGATTGGTTATCCAGGTGATGGATTAATTTTTTGGAGAATATTGATAACGGAGATGTGGATGAGAAGGTTTATAGATTAATCTCAAAACTCAAAGAGCAAATATCAAAAACAAGTGTAAAGCTTAAAGATATATGTTCGGTTTTGAACTTTGAACTTGGCTTTGATCTTAAAGTTTTGATTTTTGATATGAAAGACAACAATCTTAAACCTAACCACGGTAAAAAACTAACCGTCGTTGTTCATGGAAAGAGATATGCTCGTTATCCGGTGAAAACCCATTTATTGCAAATAAAGGAATCGTTGCTGCCGTTTATAGAAAAATATACTTTACCTTACTACAAAAAAGGCGATTGGATGGCTTTATCGGAAAAAGTGGTCACAATTTCACAAGGACGGGTAGTCCACGAATCGCAGGTTAAAATAAGTTGGCTAGCCCGTTTAGTCGTCAAAGGGGTAAAAAAGTATGAAGATGACATTGGTTATTCACACCCACGAAAAATGCAGGTCGCCATTGATCAGTCCGGTTGGTGGCGAATTTTTTTTGCCATGATTATCGGTGGTCTATCACGACTAATCTTGGGTCGTCATGGGGATTTTTACATAATTGCTGGTCATAGGATTTCTGAAATCGATGGCTTTAATCCAGCCGCCATTCCGCCCTTTAATCATTATGCGATGCTTGGTCCGGCTAAACCTGACTTAGTCTGTCAGGAAATAGAAAGCAAGTTTGGTATTCCAACCGTTATAATTGATGGCAACAATATTAACGTTGAAGTTCTAGGAATGGGTAAAAAAGTGCCGGTAAATAAAGAAACCGCTCGTTTAATTCTTCTTGACAATCCGATGGGTCAAGGTGAAGAAAAAACCCCGATAATCCTTGTTAGAAAAATCAGTCAATAACATATATAATTTGCCTATATGGCGACGAAAAATCTTTCCCGTGAAGAAATAATTCATTTAGGCAAACTGGCGGATTTAAAGTTATCAGATAAGGAAATAAAAAAATACCAGGAACAGCTCGCTAAGACCTTAGACTATGTTAAAAATCTAAATGAACTTGATACGACTAAAGTTTCTACCACTCAATATAATACTTCGGTAAAAAATATTAACTTTGAAGACGGAATTAAAAATGAAAAAGGATTAACCCAAGAAGAAGCTTTAAAAAACTCATCAAAAAGTAAAAAAGGTTATTTTTTTGTAAAAAAAATCATGTAATTATGGATATTTTAGGTAAATCGGCTACGGAAATAATTAATTTAATTAACAAAAAAGAGATTAAAGTCGAGGAAGTTTTTGCGTATTTTTTAAAAAGAATAAAAAAATACAATCCTCAACTTAATGCTTATTTAACTGAGGCAAAGTATAAAAAAAATAACTCTACTGGATTATTATCCGGTTTGCCGATTGCCGCGAAAGACAATTTTTGTACAGAAGGTTTAAAAACAACCGCTTCTTCTAAAGTTCTTGATCAGTTTACTCCTCCGTACGATTCAACCGTTACAAAAAAAATCAAGGAAAAAGGTGGATTAATTTTAGGAAAAACTAATATGGATGCTTGGGCCCATGGATCGTCAACCGAAACCTCAGATTACGGAGCGACAAAAAATCCTTGGGATCAGACTCGTAGTCCTGGTGGTTCCTCAGGTGGTTCAGCTGCCGCAGTTGCTTCCTACATAGCGCCGATTGCCATTGGTTCGGAGACAGCCGGATCAATAAAACAGCCATCAGCTTGGTCAGGTATTGTCGGTCTTAAACCAACCTATGGCAGGGTTTCCCGCTATGGAGTAATTGCTATGGGTTCATCTTTAGACTGTCCTGGACCAATGTCCTTAAACACAGAAGATTCCGCCTTACTTTTACAGGCAATCGCCGGACACGATCCTCATGATGCTACCTCGTCAACTGAAGCTGTGCCCGATTACAACAAGGAAATGAAAAAGAATCATCAATTTACTGTTGGTGTGGCCGATGAATATTTTGAAGGTTTGGAAGACAGTTTAAAAGAAAAAATTAATCAAGGCTTGGAAGTTTTAAAGAAACTCGGCCATAAAATAAAAAAAGTAAAACTGATTCATCCCAAATACGCTATTTCAGTTTATACCATTGTGCAACGGGCCGAAGTTTCTTCTAATCTATCACGCTATGATGGAATTAGGTATGGCAATGATCGCCATTGTCTTGGAGATGAAGCCAAAAGAAGAATTATGCTTGGCACTTATACCTTATCATATGGTTATTATGATGCTTATTACAAAAAGGCCCAGAAAGTCAGAACCTTAATTATTGATGACTTTAAGAAAGCTTTTAAAGAAGTTGATGTTATTTATGCACCGACAACCCCGGTGACAGCTCTCAAACTGGGTGAGTTTGAAAAGTATCCCTTTTTTGGTGAACTAATGGATATCTTAAACGAACCAGGAGCTATTTCAGGTATTCCTAGTATTAATATTCCGGTTGGTTTGGATAAAAACGGACTGCCAGTGGGAGCCCAGATTATGGCTAACTACTTTAATGAAAGTGCGATTCTTGATTTGGCTTATCAGTTTGAAAAAGAAACTAATTTTTTTGATGTCACTAAAAAAATTCTGGAAAAATATAAATAATATGGAAAAATATCTACCAATTATCGGTTTGGAAATACACGTTGAACAAAAAACTAAGTCAAAGATGTTTTGTCAATGTTCGGCTAATTATTTCGGTAAAAAACCTAATACCCATGTTTGTCCTGTTTGCTTAGGTATGCCAGGAGCATTGCCGGTTCCTAATAAAAAAGCCCTTGAAAATGTGATTCTGCTTGGTAAAGCTTTAAACGGAACAATCAATACAATTTCTAAATTTGATCGTAAACATTATTTCTATCCTGATTTAGCCAAGGGTTATCAGATTAGCCAGTATGATGAACCAATCTCCAGCGGTGGTTATCTGGATATACAAGAAAAACGGTTTAATATTACCAGGGTTCATCTTGAGGAAGATACAGGAAAATTAATCCATGAATCTGAAGATACCCTGATTGATTTTAATCGTTCCGGTGTCCCCTTGGTTGAAATAGTAACCGAACCTGTCTTTCATAATTCAGAAGACGTTAAGAATTTTTTGGAAGAACTACAGGTAATAATTCGTTATCTTGGTATATCAGACGCTGATATGGAAAAAGGGAGCATGAGAATGGAGCCGAATATATCATTACAAAAAATCACAAATCACAAATCACAAATAACAAAAAAAATTCAATTGCCAAATTACAAAGTTGAGGTTAAGAATATAAACTCCTTTAGATTTGTAAAACAGGCGATTGAATATGAAATAAAAAGACAAACGGAGTTGCTGGAAAAAGGGATTACCCCAAAACAGGAAACCCGTGGTTTTGATGATAAAAAAATAGTTACCTATTCGCAAAGATCAAAAGAAGAAGCTCAGGACTACCGTTATTTTCCAGAACCGGATATCCCACCAATGTATTTTGAAGAAAAATATTTAAAAGAAATTTTTAAACAGATGCCTGAGTTACCTTATCAGAAAGTCGCTCGTTATATAGATGATTTCAAAATTAAAGAGGCAGATGCGTTTATAATTACACGTGATTATAGGTTGGCAGAATATTTTGAGACGATTGTGTCAAAATTCAAACAACAAATAACAAACATCAAGAAAAATTCAAATAATAAAATTCAAAACCTTGAACAGACTATTGCTAATTTAATTATTAATAGAAAAATTCCTACGAATATTTCTGTTGATGAGTTTATTAAGAAGGCGCTGGAGTTAATGTCACCAAAAAAAACCGATGAAAAAATATTAATAGCAACAATTACTAAAGTACTGGAAATTAATAAAAAGGCTGTCGAAGAGTATAAAAAAGGAAAACAAAATGCAATTATGTTTTTGGTTGGTCAGGTGATGAGAGAGATGAAGGGACAGGCGGATGCCAAAATGGTTATAACCAAGATAAGGAAGATGATATCCTAATTTTCAATTATAAATTTAAAATTTTAAATCAATTTTTAAGCTTTAATTTTTAATATTTAAACATTTAAAATTAGAATTTGATTTTAAATTAAAAATTTCAAATTTAAAATTACCTTAAATATGAGCTTTGTCCATCTTCACGTCCACACCGAGTATTCGTTGTTGGATGGTATGTGCCGGATAGATGATCTATTTCAGAGAGTAAAAGAACTGGGTATGGATACGGTCGCTATCACTGATCATGGTGCACTTTATGGAGCCTTTAAATTTTTTGTTAAGGCCAAAGAATATGGTATTAAACCAATTATTGGTGTTGAAGTTTATAAAGCGAAAAATTCCCGTTTTGATAAGCAGCCTGGAATTGAGCGTGACCAGTTTCATTTAATTTTACTGGCTAAAAATCTTGAGGGTTATCACAACCTTTTAAAAATTGTTACTGCGGCCAATCTGGACGGCTACTATTATAAACCAAGAGTTGATTTTGAAGTCCTTGAAAAATATAAGGAAGGAATTATTGCTCTATCGGCCTGTTTAAATGGAGAAATCGCCAGTGCTTTATTAGATGATCAGGTAATTCAAGCAGAAAAATTATTAGAAAAATATTTAGCTATTTACGGAAAAGATTTTTACCTAGAGTTACAGCGTCATCCTAAGGTTGATGAACTAACCAAAGTCAACAAAGAACTGGTGAAACTTTCGAGAAAATTTGGCGTGCCTTTGGTAGCGACCAATGATGTTCATTATCTGGATGTCGATGATGCTTACTCCCAGGAAATTTTACTTTGTATTGGGACACAGCGGGTTATTTTTGAAAAAAACCGTCCCTTATCAATGATTGATGTCCCGGATTATTACTTAAAGTCTCCTGCGGAAATGAAAGGCAGTTTTTTAGACTTGCCGGAAGCCATTGAAAATACCGAAAAAATTGCTTTACAGTGTAATTTGGAAATACCTTATGGAAAATGGGTTTTGCCTAATTTTGAAACTCCTAAAGGTCAAACCGCCGATGCTTATTTAAAAGAACTGGTTAACCAGAAAATTGATCGGGCGACAAAAACCCATTCTAAGGAGACGGTTAGAAAAAGAATTGAGTATGAGTTGGATATTATTTCTAAAAAAGGTTATTCAACTTATTTTTTAATTGTCCAGGACTTTGTTAACTGGTCTAAACAAAATGATGTGGGTGTTGGTCCTGGTCGAGGTTCGGTGGCTGGTTCTTTGGTGGCTTATATTTTAAGAATTACCGATATTAATCCGCTTGAGTATAATTTACCGTTTGAAAGGTTTTTAAACCCTGAGAGACCGACACCACCAGATATTGATATTGATTTTGCCGACATTAAAAGGGATAGAGTATTAAAGTATGTCGCTAATAAATATGGTGAAGATAAGGTGGCCCAAATTATTACCTTTGGAACAATGGAAGCAAGGTCGGCCGTCCGCGACGTAGCTCGCGCCTCTGGCATGTCTTACACTCAAGGAGACCGGATTGCCAAGATGATTCCTCAAGGAAGACAAGGTTTTCCAATGACTATTTCCCAAGCATTAGAAGAATCGCCGCCGTTAAAGTTTGCTTATCAATCAGAATCTGAGGTAAAAAAAGTTTTGGAAATTGCGCAAAAACTTGAAGGTTTATCACGCCATGCCTCAGTTCATGCCGCCGGAGTTGTCATTGCTGATAAAAATTTAACGGAATATGTTCCTCTGCAAAGAGACACCAAAGAAGGAAAAATCATCACCCAGTATGACATGTACTGTCTTGACTTAAACGCTGTTTCCAACAACAAGGCAATCGGTCTGCTCAAAGTAGACTTTTTAGGTCTGAGAAACTTAACCATTATTGATGAGGCAATTAAGTTTGTTAATATAAATCTGAAGAAAAAAATTGATATTCACGATGTTCGACTTGATGATAAAAAAGCTTATGATTTGATTTCTCGAGGAGAAACCGTTGGTATATTCCAACTTGAATCTTCAGGCATGCGTCATCTGGCCAAAGAGTTAATGCCGGCAAAAATGGCAGACATTTCGGCCATGGTGGCCCTTTATCGACCAGGTCCAATGGATCTGATTCCGGCCTTCTTGGAAGGAAAGAAAAATTCCAGAAAAATTCACTATCTGCATCTCGATCTAAAACCAATTCTCAGCGAAACTTACGGAATTTTGGTTTACCAGGAACAGGTAATGGAAATTGCCCACCGTTTGGCCGGTTACACCATGAGTGAGGCTGACAATCTAAGAATGGCTATGGGTAAAAAGAAAAAAGAGTTGATGAAGAAAGAGAAAGAAAAGTTCATTAACGGCTGTATAAAAAAAGGTTATACAAAAAGCCTGGCAGAAAACATCTTCAACTTTATTGAAAAATTTGCCAGTTACGGATTCAATAAACCCCATGCTGCTTCTTACGGATTAATTGCTTACTGGACGGCCTATTTAAAGGCTAACTATCCGGTTGAGTTTATGACGGCCCTTCTTTCAGCCGAGTTGAAGGGTGTTGCCGGACCGCAGAGAGCGATTAAAATGGCTCAAGCTTTGGAAGAATGTCGACGTATGGAGATTAAAGTTTTACCACCGGACATTAATAAATCCAGTGAAGACTTTATCATCGAAGCCGACTCAATCCGTTTTGGTTTATCAGCCATAAAAAATGTTGGCGGTGCGGCCATTGAAACAATTATTGAGGCGAGAAAAAACGGGCCTTTCAAAAGCTTTAAAGATTTCCTCCACCGGGTAGATTTAAGAAAAGTTAATAAAAAAACTATCGAAAGTTTAGTTAAGGCCGGTGGTTTATTGAAGTTTGGTAACCGAGCGGCTCTACTTTCTTATTACCCCCAAGTGGTTAAGGAAATCAACGATATAAAAGAAGAAAAAGAAAAAGGTCAGTATGATCTGTTCAGTCGAAGCGACAAAATCACTGAGTTAACAGACAAACTACCTCATGTGGCTGAATTTTCTGAAGATGAAATCTTTACTATGGAGGAAGAAGTGATTGGTTTTTTCATCAGCCGGAACCCCTTAGCTAAGTTTGCTAATGTTATCCGAGACAAAATCTCTAAAAAAATCGGCGAAGTAACCAGTAATGATATTGGTAAGACATTAATTTTGGCGGGTATTATTAGTGGAAAAAAAATTATCAAAACGAAAAAGAGTAATCAAGAAATGGCTTTTGTCAACCTGTTTGATGAGACCGGCTCGATGGAAGTAATTGTTTTCCCCAGTATTTTTGCCCAATCAAGAGAATATCTTAATATCAACCACATGGTTATTCTTAAAGGAAAAATTACCGAAAAAGACAGCCGCCTTTCCATTATTGTTGACAAAATGAAATCATTATGAATCTAATTATTGTCGAGTCGCCCACCAAGGCAAGAACTTTTAACAGACTGCTTAAAGGTAAGGAATATTTTGTTTATGCGACCATGGGACATATCCGGGATTTGCCGGGTAATGAGATTGCCATTGACTATGAAAAGAGCTTTAAACCTAAGTATCAAATCATAAAAAATAAAACCAAGGTGGTCGCTCAATTAAAAATGTTGGCTAAGAAAAATGATCAGATTATTCTGGCAACCGATCTTGACCGCGAGGGTGAGTCGATCTCTTACCACGCGGCTTATCTTTTAGGATTTATTAAGGAGAAGTGGCCGAACTTTGATATTAAAAACGAAAAAAAACTGAAAAGAATTGTTTTTCATGAAATAACCCAGTCGGCCTTAAAAGAAGCTCTGGAAAATCCCCAAGAACTCAGAGTTAATCTGGTCAAGGCGCAACAAGGAAGAAGAATTCTTGACCGAATTGTTGGTTATGAACTGTCACCACTACTTTGGAAAAAAATGGGGAAGAACTGGCTTTCGGCCGGTAGAGTTCAAACAGTGGTTATCCGTCTGATTGTTGAAAGAGAAAAAGAAATTAAAAAATTTAAACAGGAAAAATATTTTCAGGTTTACGGACTTTTTGAACCAGATCTAAAAGCCAAACTAATAAAAAAAGACGAGCAGGCCTATGAAATTTCCACCACTTTAAAGCTTTTTGATGGGGACTATAAATTTACCAAAACCAGTATTAATGACCAGAATGTTAACCTGATTAAATCAGATTTGGAAAGCGATAGTTTTAAAGTGGTCGATATTCTCGAGTCAATCAGTCTTCGTTATCCGCCACCGCCCCATACAACCTCACTTTTGCAACAGGATGCTTTTTATAAATGTAGTTTTTCCTCTAAGCAAACGATGAAGCTGGCTCAGGATCTTTATGAGCGCGGCCTAATTACTTACCATCGGACTGATTCTTTTAATCTCTCGACTAACTTTGTTTTCAAGGCAAAAGACTATATTGAGGCTAACTTTGGCAAGGAATATGGTCTGGAAAAACCTCGAGGTTACAAAAATCGCTCTAAAATGGCTCAGGAGGCCCATGAAGCAATTAGACCAACTAAACTGTCAGCTGATATTGAGGCTGAGATAGAAAGTCATAAACTGACGATTAATCATAAAAAACTGTATCAATTGATCTTCAATCGGGCTTTGGCGACTCAGATGAAAGAAGCCCAGATAAAGAATATTAAAGTTGATATTCTGAGCAACAAAAAATATTTACTTGAGTCAGAAACTCAGCAGGTAATCTTTGATGGTTTTTTAAAGGTTCTTAATCCGGAGTTTGTAAAAAATAACCAAAAAACTAACTCATTGAAAAAAGATGATCCGATTAAGTTAACCAGTTTAAATGCAGAAGAGTTATTAACCAGTCCACCACCAAGATATAATGAAGCTTCCTTAATCCGTTCTTTGGAAGAAAAAGGTATTGGCAGACCTTCAACCTACGCGCCGATTATTTCTTTAATTCAGGATAAGCATTATATTGAAAAACAGATGCGCTATTTTGTCCCGACAAAGTTGGGCGAAGTAATCTCCGACTATCTTAGTCAGGCTTTTAAAACTATTTTTGACTTACAGTTTACGGCCAATATGGAAGACGGTTTAGATCAAGTGGCCGAGGGTACTAAAAATATAGTTGATCTTCTTAACGAGTTTTATTTGCCTTTTAAAAAAACTTTAGAGGAAAAGAAAAAAGACAAGTCGGTGATTGACGTTGAGGAAAAGGTGGAAGAAAAATGTCCCAACTGCGATCACCAACTGGTAATCAGATATTCTAAGTTTGGAAAATTTCTTGCCTGTAGCCAATATCCCACTTGTAAATTCACCAAACCCTTTCTACAATATGTAGATAACCAAAAATGCGATAAGTGCGGGGGACGATTAGTAATACGATTTACCAGACGAAGAAAAAGATTTTACGGTTGTGAAAATTATCCTAAATGCGACTTTTCGATTTGGAAATTAAACTATAAGAAATGAAGTATATATTTATTTCCGGTGGTGTAATTTCAGGTATTGGCAAAGGGATTACCTCAGCCTCGATTTCCTTTCTTCTCAAGTCCTCAGGCTACAAAGTTGCCCCTCTTAAATTTGAAAACTATCTTAACCTTGATGCGGGAACTATTAATCCAATTGAACACGGTGACCCCTTTCTCTGTGAAGATGGCACTGAATCTGATATGGATATTGGGACTTATGAAAAGTTTTTGGATGAAAATATGGGTACGGAAAACTTTGTCACCATGGGTAAAATCTATAAAACCGTCATTGACCGTGAGAGAAGGTTTGAGTATCAGGGCGAAGATGTTGAGGCTATTCCTCATATTACTGATGAAATCATTAGAAGAATAAAACTTCTCGGTCAAAAGAAAAAAGCTGATATTGTTATCATTGAACTGGGAGGAACAGTTGGAGAGTATCAAAATGTTTTTTACTATGAAGCCTCACGTATATTGACGTTAAAACAGCCCGGCGATGTGGTCCATATTCATGTTAGTTACGTGCCAATTCCAAAACATCTGGGTGAACCGAAAACTAAACCTACCCAACTATCGGTCAGAACCTTAAACTCGATGGGGATTCAACCTGATTTTATTATTGCCCGTTGCGAGCAAGTTTTAGACACAAGAAGATTAGAAAGGTTTGCTTTATTTTGTAACGTTCATCCCGATAATATTATTTCCAATCCAGATACAAAACTTGTTTATAAAATTCCCTTAATTCTTCATCAACAACACCTAGATAAAAAGATACTTCAAAAACTAAACCTGGAGGTTAAGCACCCAAAACTTGATCAATGGCAGTCTTTAATAAAAAAGATTGACATTCTTGATAAAACAAAACCAATTGAAATTGCCATTATTGGTAAATATTTCGGGACGGGTAATTATCAGTTACGAGATTCGTACATTGCGTTATTTGATGCCATTGAGCATGCCTCCTGGCAGGTAGGTTGTTGGGTAAAAACTCACTGGTTAGATGCAGAAAAAATAGAAAAAGATGGCGTTAAGATAATCGGTAACCCGGATGGAATTATTGTTCCGATCGGTTGGGGTGAAAGAGGGGCTGAGGGTATGATTAACGCCGCTAACTATTCCCGCGAGAAAAAAATTCCATATTTAGGACTTTGCTATGGTATGCAAATGGCAGTGATTGCTTTTGCTCGAAATGTTTTAGGTTTAAAAGATGCTAATACTGAAGAAAATGACCCGGAAACTAAAAATCTGGTTATTCACCTGATGCCATCTCAAGAAGAAGCTATGAAAAGACGAGCTTATGGCGGGACGATGAGACTGGGCGCTTGGGAAGCAATTGTAAAGAAAGGCAGCTTAGCAGACAAAATTTATCATCAATATAATGGTTATATTAATGAAGAAAAATATCTGACATCAGAAAGGCACCGTCATCGTTATGAGTTCAATGATCAGTTTATTAAACAGTTTGAAAATAAAGGCTTGGTCATCAGCGCCCGGTCAAAGGTAGAAAATTTAGTTGAAATAGTTGAACTTTCTCAAACAGAACATCCTTTTTACTTAGGAACCCAAGGTCATCCGGAGTATAAGAGCAGGCCTTTGCACCCTCATCCGATATTCTTGGCCTTTATTGAGGCTTGTAAAAAACATAAAACGTGATAAAATAATTACTTATGGCTAATTTTATTACTTATAAAGAGACAAAATTCAATATCGGAGACATGATCTCTATTGATTACTTAATTAAAGAAGACGACAAAACCCGCCATCAAATCTTTCGTGGCATTTTAATGAAAGTCAAAGGTGATAGTCAGGAAACCAAGATGATCACTGTCAGAAAGATGACCCGATCTGGAATAGGCGTCGAAAGAATTATTCCTTTGAACTCTCCTTTCATTGCCAAGATTATTTTGGTCAAAAAAGGCTTGGCTACTCGGGCTAAAATTAATTATATTAGAGACCTTTCCGATCAAGAACTTCGTCATAAACTTTATCAGCAATAAATGACTCTAACCAATCTGCAAATTGGTTTTCTCGGTGAAAAAATCGCTCTTTCCTATTTAAGAAAACAAAAATATTCCATTCTGGAAACCAATTTTCGTAGCCATTGGGGAGAGATTGATATTATCGCCCAAAAAAATAATAAGGTTAGTTTTATCGAAGTAAAAACCAGAGTCGGCACTGCTTATGGCCAACCTTATGAGGCTGTCAACTACTATAAAATCAAGGATCTGAAACGGACGATAAACTTTTATCTCTTGAAAAAGAATTTAAAAAATTATAAGCTTAGTCTGGATGTGATTTCGATAATTTTAGACAACAATCAAAAATTGCAAAGTCTTAAATATTTAGAAAATGTGGATAGGGGGTGATAAAAAGATGTTTCAACCAGTTAATTTTATTTTTACACAGTTTTGGATTAAGTTTACGAACTTTCTTCCAAACTTTTTTCTTGGCCTACTTATTCTTATTCTAGGTCTAATTATTTCAGGAGTTGTAAAAAAAATATTTTCCACAATCTTAACTTTTTTAAGATTGGAAAATTTGCTACAAAAGGCCAAGCTTTTATCAAGAAATGACACAAAACTTTGGATTGAGGTACTGGCAGAGTTGCTCAAATGGACAATCGTCGTCCTATTTTTAATCCCGACTTTGGAAGTCTGGGGTTTGTCAAAAGCGACTGCCGTCATCAATCAGTTCCTATTTTACATTCCTAATGTGATTATCGCGGTGGTGATTAGCTTTGTCGGCATTGTCGCCTCAAACCTGGTCGCCGATTTAGTTCGACATAGCATTTCCACGATGGGGGCTGATTCAGCCAATGCGCTGGCGGTTTTTTCCAAGTCAGTGATTATCTTTTTCACTGTTTTAGTTGTTTTAAGCCAGCTTGGTGTCGCTCAAGATCTAATCAGAATTCTCTTTACTGGAATTATTGCCATGTTAACGATTGCCGGAGGTTTAGCTTTTGGACTTGGCGGTCAAACAATGGCCAAAGAGATTCTCGAGGATCTGAAAAAGAAGCTAAAACCGTAAGCGAAGAGAGATAAAATATTATAATTTATCCCTTTTAAATAAGGTTTAATATTTGTAATTCTCCTAATAAATTTTTTTTATTAGTAAATAATATTGTTTTCGTACCTAATTTTTTAGCTGCCAAAACGTTGTCTTCAACATCATCAATAAAAATACATTCTTCAGGTCTGGCATCAAGAATATCAAGCGTTCTCTCAAAAAAAGGAAGCGAAGGTTTAACTATGTGGAGTTCCCAAGAGGTAATTATCTTAGATACATATTTTCTTACTTTTGAACCGTCTATTTTATATTTACAAAACAAATTTCCTTCGTTAGTCGCCAAAGCTATCTTATATGTCTTGGCGAGATTCATAATTAGTTCTTTCATTCCTTTTATCGGTGTAATATCAGTTTTTAACAAATCGTCAAACTCGGATACAGATATATTAAGCTTTTTATCTTTAAGAAATTTTTTAATAAAGTCATAATGAGTCAAATACCCAAGCATGTACTGTTCATATTCTTCTGTGTAGTAGAGTGATTCTATTTCTTTTTGTGATATGAGTTGATCATGGACTTTGTATCCTTTTGGGTTTATAAGTGTAGGATAAATAATTGTTCCACCTACATCAAAAATAATCCACTTTATTTTTTTATTCATGTAAAATTATATCATTATATTGACTTATAGTTGCTACAAGAGGCTGAAGCTAAATGTATCTAAATTGAGAAGTTGTTTGTTATAATTAAAATCACGGTCCCATCGTCTAGAGGCCTAGGACAGTAGGTTTTCAGCCTATTAACCCGAGTTCGAATCTCGGTGGGATCACAACTTTTTATAAAAGTAGGTTAGTGCACTTCCAATAGGAAAATTTTCTAACTTTCCATAGGGTTTATATCCTAGCTTTAAGTAAAATTCAGGTGATTGCCAGGTAAAAGTATTTGTATAGGCAATAGTACAACCTCTTTTTTTACCTTCCTTTTCGGCAGCTTCCAACAATTTACGACCCCAACCTTTTTTTCGCAGCAATTCATTTACCCAAAGGGAATTTATTTCCATGCCATTCCAGAGGACTGTGACGATAATACCACCCTGAACCTTTTTATTACTATCTTTAAGAAAAATATTTATTATTTCCGATGCTCTTTTATGTCCTTGTTTAGCATGGTATAACAACATCCCTTCAGATACAGCTTTATAATCCTTAAATTTTGGTCTTCCAACCGTTATTTCAAAGTTAAGATCAGCCATACAAAATTATATCAAAACAAAGTTAATCTAAATATTAAGAGAGTTTATCAAGTTGGGAAGTTTTTCAAATGAGGATGTAAGTACGTTGGCGCCGGTTAGATTTTCTTTTGAATAGATAATTATTTTCACTCCGGCTGATTTAGCCGCCCTAATATCATTATCTCCATCTCCAATATAAACCGCTTCATTCGGTTTTATTCCCAGTCTTTTTACCGCCAGCAATAGAGGATCAGGGTATGGTTTGTGTTTGACAGTATCATCATAATAAACCACAGTTTTAAAATAATCCTCATATTTTGTCAGTTGCGGTAACTTAAAAATTCCTCCGCGTACACGACTGGTAACAATTGCCAAAGTATATTTTTGTTTTAATTCTTCAATTACAGATTCGTAGTTTTTCGGGCTGGTCAAAAGTTCGTTAGGATAAGGAACAACCCGGTCTTTCCCCATCTGCCAGATTCTTTTTACTTCATTTTCATCTTTAGACTTCGTTAAAATCCTAATAACATCAATCATCGTCGTATGAAACATTTTTAAAAATTCTTCCCGTGTTGGAGCTTTATAACCAGTTTTTATAAATAAGTCATGATAAAACTTAAGATTGGCTTCAAAAGAGTCAATTAATACCCCATCAACATCAAATATAACCGCTTTTATCATGATTTAATTATACAAACTTACTAAAATACGAACGACTAACATTTTGCGTGATATACTTTAGTTATGAAAATAAAAGGCTTTCAAGATACCATAAATTGGTATAACAAAAACGCTAAAAAATATGATACTGAATCAGTTCAAAACGTTAAACCAATTGAACAAATTGACGAGTTTATTAAATTAATACCAAAAGATTCAAAAGTTTTGGATGCAGGTTGTGGACCAGGGAGAGATACAAAACTAATTACCGATAGAGGTGTTAGTGTTATGGGAATCGACTTATCTACAGAGCTGATTAAAATAGCCCGAAAGAAATATCCCAATATAAAATTTATAGTGGGTAATTTTCTTAATTTACCATTTCCAATCGATCATTTTGGAGGTGTTTGGGCACACGCATCTCTTATTCATTTTGAAACGGTGGAAGATGTTGTGAAGGCATTAAAAGAATTTTATAGAGTATTGACGCCAGGAGGGATACTTCATCTATTTGTAAGAGAAAAAACAGCTAATAAAAAATTTGATATTGTTTCGGATGTTTTATCAAAATACAATAGGTTATTTCAATACTTTACTAAAGAAGAAATTGAAGACTATCTAAAAAAAGTAGGTTTTAAAGTCACTAAATTAGTTGAATGCTATGATCCTGCGGGGAGAAGTGATGTTAAGTGGATTCTAAGTTTGGCAAGAAAAGAGATCTAATCTCGGAGGTTAGAAGGTTAACAAATGTAGCAAAATTCAAATATTGTTTTTAATAAGTGCTTCTAGGGTTTTACCACTTTGTTTAAATGATCCTCTAATAATAAAAGACAAATTGCTTAATGTGAAATATTTTCTTGCAACTCTTTGGACATCTTCAGTTGTAACTGCGTCTATCTTGTGTAATAGGTCTTTCATTGACAGTATTCTTTTTTCAACAAGTTCTTGGGTTGCATAAAAATTGGCTAAATTATCAGGACTCTCGAATGAAAAAACTACATCCGCCTTAGTTTTTATTTTAGTTCTAGAAAGTTCTTTATCTGTCATCTTTGTGGTTTTGAGAAGGTTAATTTCTCGGAAAATCTCCTTTGTTACTTTTTTTATATATTTTGAAGACACACCACAATATATATAGAATAATCCTGTATCAGAAAGAAAATAATTTCCAGTATAAGTAGAATAAACTACTCCTAATTCATAGACAAGCCTATGGAAAAGCCTTGAATTTACACCACGACTTAACACATCAGCAAGGATCTGTATTGGGAAGCGATCTTGGTGAAGAAAAGACACTCCTGTAACAAACCCTACTATCATCTGGTTTTGTTCCAAGCCTTTTTGAATAATTTTTAAAGAAAAAGATTTAGGTAAGAACTTTAATTTTAGAGGTTTAGAAACTTCTTTACCCTTTATGTTTTTAAAATATTTATCTACAGTTTTTTTTACCTCTTCAACAGAAATGTTTCCAACAATTGAAAGTACCATGTTTGGCGGGACATAATATGTAGCCAAGTATGCCTTTAGTTTTTCTCTTGTAATGTTTTTTATAGATTCTATATCACCTAATGTTGATTTCCCTAACGATTGGTTTTTTCCCCACAACCATTCGAACCATCGATCCCAAATCTCAACTTCAGGATTATCTAGCTTACGCTTTAATTCTTCTAGCACAATATTTTTTTCTTTTTTAATAGCATTATCTTCTAATTTTGACCTGAAGAGAATCTCTGAAAGATAATGAATTCCTATATCTACATATTCTTTAGGAATTTTTACATAAAACAGCACGAGTTCTTTTTCGGTAAAAGCACCACTTCTTCCTCCAACGCTTTCGATATATGCGGCAAGTTCTTTTGATGAAGGAAAACTATCGGTTCCCTCAAACAGCATGTGTTCTAAAAAATGTGCTAGTCCTGTTGTTTCCTCTGTCTCAAATCGAGGCCCAGCTCCAACCGCGAGATAAACAGTTATGGAATCTACGAAAGGAAAAGACTGAGTAATAACTTTAAGACCATTAGGAAGGGTGAATTTTGAAAAAGATGAATTTTTCATATATTACCTATTGCAATAAGATATAAAACAAACTCTTTTTGTAGATTAATGTCTAGTAACGTATTAACTTCCGAGTCAATAAAACCTCCTAAGGCACAGCTCCCCAGGCCAAGTTCTGCGGCAAGAAGCGCTATATTTTGCCCAAGATGCCCTGTTTCGATTAAAACATAACGATAGCCTCTTTCTCCGTATTTTATGCGAGTTCTATCTAATACTCCAGTAATAACAACTATTGCAGCGGCTTTCCCCACCCACTTTTGATTCCCAGTGACTTTAACAAACCATTTTTTTAAATCTTTTTTAAGAAGTAACTCTAAACAATTCTCCTTAACATTATAGTGATACAGTCCTTTTTCCAAACCATCACACTTAAGTAGAATTAAATAGAGTTCGAGTGGATAACGAGCCCCAGCCGAAGGATATGATCTTCTACTGTTATTTAGGGATTTTCCCAATCTAATTAATCCTGCTGACTCGTGAATTAAATAAAAAAGTTTTTCCTTAGAAATTGGTTTTTCTGAAAAATTTCTTGCAGAGAACCTTTCTCTAAAAATCTTACTGAGATAACTAGTTTTTTTTGATGAACGAAAATAAATTCTTTGGAGTCTGGGATAGGTTTTAAAATGAACTTTAACCCATTGCTCAGGCATTTTCTTTAAACTAACATTCACAAGGTGTTTGTTATTAGAATATAAGTGAAATTTATCTGATAAGAATAATTTACCTTCCATGTTTTCTAAAAGTTTTTTAAAATAGTTTATTGTCATAAAAACGGATGTGGAATTTTATTTAATTCTAACTCAGTTTTAGGTTTTTGCAATACTTCCATATTGACCGGTGCCTGATACAGCCTCCTTTTACCGAAATATCTATAATCTTCACTTAAATATAAAGGTTGTAATTCTGGGATGATAACTTTGACTATCGTGAAACCAGTTTTTTTAAACAACTTATCTGTTAAATTAACATAATAAATATCAATTTTTTTTTCTTTTAAAACAGACACGGCTTTCTGAAGATAGAACACATTAATTTTTGTTGTTATCTCTTTAATACCAGTTTTGTTTTTATTATTTAGCCAAAAATCTAGATAGCTTATAGCCTTTATCGGAAACCAAAAATGTGCCCGATCATTAATTGTTTGCATTATTTTTTCTCTCTTAAAGTCTGGTTCTAAATAAATAAATTTGTCTCGTATCCACGTCCTTAGCATAACCGCCTCCTCAATTGCTCCAATTATTACGTCATTTATATCCCATCCCGCTTTTAATCCCACACAAACCGCTGGGCCTAAACCAGTTTTATCAAGTAGAACTGCTCCTATGGAGGGAATACCGATGTCTGTTGTAAGATTAATCAAAGATAACTCGATTTTATATCTACTTAGTATTTCTAAAATTTTGTTTATTTCTCTATTTTTAATACTAGAAATATTAATTTGAGACGAGTTGATTTTATTTAGATAATGTATCATAAATGAATCTCTTTCTACTATTTCACATATTCCTTTATATAAAGCCTCGTCTAAGGATTTACCCGAAGCAGCACCCGTTGATATAGGCCACATAATTAAAGGCTCGCTTTTCTGATAAATATAAGGAACAAAAATCAGCTGTGCCGGTATTAGAACTTCATGATTGGCTGTAAGAGATTTACCAAGAATCCAATGAATTTTTGTAGATTTCAGCAAACTAATGTTTATGTTGTGCGCTTTAATTTGTTTTTGAGAAAAAGGTAGAATTTCGGCAGGATTTAAAATATTCTTTTGAGAATTATTTAGATTGTTGAAGCTATCGAATAATAAATTCTTATTATTATTGATAGTTAAAGCATATCTTTCAATAGTTTCACCAATCAATTTAAGCAAGGCACGCGTTTTATTAAAGGCAACACCACTTGCAACAGAGTCTTCGGTATGAGTTTCTGTAAATTTATCTTTATAATAAGAAGTATAACTAAAAATTTTTGGTTCATCGTTATATAATACTGTTTTCTCAACCCCATCTATAATATTGGAGTTTTTGCAAATAAATCTAGCCCCCTTTTTTAGAATGGATTCGATTTCTCTTTTATTTTTTCCCACAATTATTACATTATTTCACCTTTTTTGCTATATCGCTAATCTCTACTACTGCTCGACAATCTGGTCTTGTACAACTACAAGGCGGGTGAGGTCTGCAGGGTAGAGGTGGAGGTCGAGGCTGATTACACGGTGGTGGTGGTCTACAAGGTTGCATCAATTTTCCCTTTTGTGATTTCATAACACTAAACTCTTTAGCATCAGTCATTCCTGCTAATCTTTCACTTTGTGACATATTGATCACCTCCCATCTAATCAGAATTAACTTCTTTAGTTTACTTTTTCTTTTTCTTCTTGTCAAGAAGGAGCCTTGTACACTACAGATGTTAACGGACATTTGATTTGTCCATGCACTTTGACATTTGAATTTCTACACTTCCGAAGTGGTTTAGAAGTGATTTACAAATTAAGATTGTCCTTTCATAGCAATGTTTTTTGATATAATATATCAAAATATGCAACTAGTTAACGGAGACGGCAGTCCATCATATAGAAAATGTATAGATCATAATTGTGAAGAGCTTCCAACTGGTGTATTAAAAGGCGTACATCCTCGTAGATTTGCTATTCAAATACTATTTTGTGATAATCACGAATCTGTTGCTCAAGTAGTCGCAATGAGAGATTTTAAAGGAATAAGATTTCAGTTTCTTCAGGATCCACTATGGTTAAGAGATGCACAGGAAAGAGAATTACGAAGCATGCAAGAGCAACCTTTTCTTCGTACAAAAGAAGGCTAATAAAATAAAAACACTATTGACAAAAATAGGGAAAGCCATTAACCTTTAATTATGTCGTCGATTGTAAATTGGGTAAAAACTCACAAACTGGTTGTTTTATTAATTATAGTCGTTGCTTTTCTTCTTTTTAATAACTCAAATTCATCAATCTTCCCCATAACAACAAACAAAATGGCTTTTAATGCATCAGAATCTGGCCCTGCCGGAAAAAGGGCGGTCGGAGAAGAAGATAGTTTTATATCGGAAAGTAGCGTTGCCCCTGACACATCGGTCGCAAACAGACTGGTTATTAAAGAGTCAAATTTATCCCTTTTGGTAAACAAAGTTGTTGATAGTCAGAAGAAAATTTTACAAAAAGCGACTGAATTAGGTGGATACATGGTTAGCGTAAGTGTCAGTAGTCCTCAAGAAGAAGCAACCGCTACGGTCATCGTCCGAATTCCAGCAAAAAAATTAGATCAGGCTCTCGACTATTTTCGTAAACTATCAGTCAGAGTTATCTCAGAAAATTTACAGGGTGATGATGTTACCGATCAATATGTGGATTTAGATAAAAGATTAGAAACCTTGAATAAAACAAAAGTAAAGTTCGAGCTGATTATGGATCGGGCCGAAAAAATTCAGGATATTCTTGATGTTCAAAGAGAATTAATCAACCTCCAGACACAAATTGATGATATAAAAGGCCAGCAACTATATTATGAAAAAAGTGCTGAGATGGCTAAAGTAACCATTTATCTTTCAACTGACGAATTGTCATTACCTTATTCACCGTCTGAAAGCTGGAGACCACAAGCAATTTTCAAAGAAGCGGTCAGGTCTTTGGTTGGAACTTTAAGATTACTAGGAAATTTAGTGATTTGGGTGGTTATTTACTCAGTTATCTGGGTGCCAATTCTAATCGTGGTTATTTTTCTCCGAAGAAAGAAACAAATAATCTCTTAAACTCGAGGAAAAAGGGTAGTGTCTTGCGTAATTCTTTTAACATTGTTTAAAAGCGCCTGCTAAACGAAACTAAAACACAAGATTATTTTATTTCTACCCTAGTTTAAATATATCTAACCTCGGAGGTTGGAAAGGTAGCTTGAATATATACCTATAGTATGATATACTACGAGGATGACTCAGACTATTTTAGCCACAATTACCGCTCTAACAGTCATATTTTCACCTCAACCTGTAGTACACAACAAGGTTCTAGCTCAGGCTAGTTATTCCTTATCTAATAGGTATAGTGATAACTATGTAAATGACGTATTTACAGACAATATCTTACTAACTTTAGCCTACATGAGTGGAAAGGTTAAAAAAGGCGAGAATATCTCTTGGGAGACGGTAAAAACCTCAGGCACAAATACCATTATTTTAAAGCCGGGCGAAACATTTGCTTTCCATGACAGCGCCCTTAAAAAATATAAAAATACTATCGTAGCCACAACCAATGCTCATTTTAACTCAAGTGAAGGATTCAAATCTGACGGCTGGCTGGTAGGAGACGGTGTCTGTCATCTCGCCTCTTTTATGTATGCTTTAACAAAAAAGGCCGGTCTTCAATCTGAGGCGCCCACAAATCATGATTTTGCAAATATTCCCGATATTCCAAAAGAATTAGGCGTTTCTATCTATTATATGCCTGACAATCCAAATTCAAGTACGCTTCAGAATTTATACATCACTAACAGTTTTGATAAAACAATCGCCTTTGTTTTTGTTCATAATAACAATAACTTAAATATAAGGGTTGAACAGCTTAACTAATTATATTATTATGAAGAAGTGAGGAAAAAAACTGTTCACAATTTGTTACATTTAGCTATCTTTCGTTACTCCATAAGCTTGGCTACCATCGTCGCCTTAGTGACATTGATTTATCCGTTATTATCAAAACACTCCCTCACTTGCGCAAATACATTAAGCTGTACAGAAAGCCTGAAATTGAAAGTTGAAAACAATCAGGTTGGTATTTTTAACAATCATAAAGTAGTCGCTCCCAACATCAACCTAGCTACAGAGACTACTAAACTCACTATGTTGGGAATTCAATCAAAACAAAATGAAAAGCATATCTATATAAATCTTAAAACACAAACCCTAACTGCATATGATGGAAAAACGTTGTTTATGAAAACACTCATATCATCCGGTAAATGGTTTCCCACGCCGACAGGTGAATTTACAATCTGGGTAAAACTTCGTTCTACCCGGATGAGTGGCGGTTCGGGAGATGATTATTATAATCTACCCAATGTTCCTTACGTCATGTTTTTTGCCAACGACAAAGTACCGGCAAGTTTAGGCTTTAGTTTGCATGGCACCTATTGGCACAATAACTTTGGACACGCGATGAGTCATGGATGCGTCAATATGAAGACGACCGATGTGGCCAAATTGTATGAGTGGGCAACTCCGATAACGACTGGACCGACAACCCATACAAACAGTGATAATCCAGGAACAAAGATAACCATTTTTGACGGAGATTCAACATAACCTATGTTTACTGTAAGACACCGAGTTGAAATGCTTTTCATTATCAGCGTAGGAACCGCGCTAAGTCTTTTTGTATTGGTGCAGAGAAATAATAAAGTTGACCAACGAGTCTTTTCCGCGGTAATACCAACACTCACCTCTACTACAGCAACCGGCATTTCTTCTTATCCCGTGCAAACATCCACGATGGATTCTCCAGATGGAGAAAAAACCCTGACCATGAAAAAACAACCGATCAATGGTCTGATAAAATATTCTTTTTATATAGCAGCTCCAGCTACCGCCGAAAAGCTCATCTTTAGTAAGGAATTGACAGACACACAAAATCTATCAATACCTTATAACACCTGGTCGCCTGACAATAAGTATATTTTTTTGAAAGAATCAACACCAATTCTTAATAATTACTATGTTTTTTTGGCATCAGGTGATCCTGTTTCTGACAAGGTTCAATATGCAAATATACAAGAATTATTTTCCCAGAAGCTGCCTGATTACAGGATAACAGAGGTTACCGGGTGGGCCGATCCAACTCTAGTTGTCATAAATGCTACTGCCTATAAAGGCTCACAAAATGTTTCATTTTGGTTTGATGTAACCAATCAATCATTTATGCAGCTGGGGACGTATTTTAACTGAGGACATAATGGATATCTCTTCTTATTTCTTTCCTGGTTTAAATTTAATCAACACTGTCACTAGAGCACAAACTATAAATATATAAAGAGAAAATGAATAATGAGCAAAGTCCCAGGTTTTAAGAGTTAGTAAATTAACTCCTGCGTTTAAAGATGCGAACAAAAATAATTTATAGTTTTCCGTCTCCGGATATTTCCAAGATTTAGCAATGGTTGG